>Ga0209672_100253_pt1 | contig 39760 bp, 27 predicted proteins | sample AraplaCol_mMS_r2_FD_184273 | JGI IMG/M metagenome (GOLD analysis project Ga0209672, IMG submission 184273) | Arabidopsis root microbial communities from North Carolina, USA - plate scrape CL_Col_mMS_r2 (SPAdes) (version 2) | ecosystem: Host-associated > Plants > Roots > Endosphere | place: USA...
GGCCGCGCTGGCGCGCAGCGACAACAACAAGGCCGCCGCGGCGCGCCTGCTCGGCGTCAGCGAGCGTACGCTCTGGTACAAGCTCAAGACGTACCAGATCTAGCCTTTCATGTGCTCGGCGGCCTGGGTGGCCATGCCGCCAATGTCGAGTCAGCTCTTCGAACGCTGGTAGTACCGTCGCGATTTGTCGCGGCTGCCGCAATCGGCCATATCGCACCACCGGCGCTGGCCATTGCGGGTCTGGTCTTCGAACAGCCAGTCGCACGACGGGCAGAAGCGCAGTCGCTCATGCGTGCCGCCGGTCAGCAGTTCCGCGGCATCGAGCAGGATGGGTGACAGCGCCTCGGTCGCATTGCGTGGCGCTGGCCAATGCCATGCCAGGGTCTGCGGATCGATCAGGCGGGCCTGATAGGCGTGGCCGGCCGCCTTGCCAACGGCAGCGATGGTGCTGGCCGATGCGCGCTCACCATGCGCCAGCGGCCGCAGTGCAGAGGCGAGCATCTGACGCATCGAGCGCAACGCCGACAGGTCGACTTCCTTGCTGCGCGGGAAGGGCAGGTCCATGGCGGCAAACCATCGCTTCACATTGTCAGCCGACGACAGCCAGTCGTGCTCACGCTCCGTCTCAGGCCAGCTGATCGTATTGATGAAGTCGAGACTGGGTCGGCCACCTATCAGCTTGTAGGTGCCGCCATAGCTGCCGGGATCGAGTGCGAGTGCGTCCATGGGTGGCATGTTACCAGTTATTTCATTTTGACAGGTGAGAATTGGCGGCGTATAAACCTCACCATCATGAATGCATTGACTGGTAAGGCAAGTTCCGGCGTCCCGACTTTGGCAGATCGCGTGCCTCCCCATGCGTTCTTCGTCGGCAGCGCGATCTTTCACTATCTCGGCCCGTCGTTCGCGGTGCTGCTGTTTGCACGGGTGCCGGTCGCGGGCGTGGCATGGCTGCGCATCGTGTCGGCGGCGCTGGTATTCGCTGTCTGGCGAAAGCCGTGGCGCGCCTTCTTTGTGGCGACGCGCAAAGCGCAATGGACGATGCTCGCGCTGGGCGGTGTGTTTGCCACCATGAACTATTGTTTCTACCGCGCCATCGCCGAACTCCCGCTGGGCACCGTCGCGGCCATCGAGTTCATGGGGCCGGTGGCGCTGGCGCTGGTGGGCGCACGCTCGGTGCGCAACCTGGCCGCGTTGGCGCTGACGGTCAGCGGTGTCTATCTCTTGACCGAGCTGCGCTTTGGCGGTTCGCCGCAGGCGTTCTTCTGGGCCTTCGCCAACGCTGTGCTATTCACTTTGTATATCGTGCTGGCGCATGCGGTATCCCGCTCCGATCCGGCAACCAGCCCGATCGATCGTTTGGGGGCCTCGATGATCGTGGCGGGCGTGATGATTTCGCCGCTGGGCTTTGCCGATGCGGCCTCGGCCTTGCTCGATCCCATCGCCCTGGCGGCGGGTTGCGCGGTAGGCATCAGCTCGTCGGTGATCCCTTATGTGTTCGACCAACTGGCCATGCGTCGACTGCCTCGGTCGACCTATGCACTGTTCGTGGCCTTGCTACCCGCAACGGCCGTGATCATCGGTGTCATCGTGCTCCGGCAAGTGCCGTCAGCGCTTGAACTGGCTGCGGTTGCGCTGGTTGTCGCGGGCGTGGCGCTGCATCGGCCCACGGCCTGAGCGGAGGTGAGCATGCAGTACGTACAACTTGGTCGCAGCGGACTGAAGGTGTCGCGCCTGTGCCTGGGTGCCATGAGTTATGGGAGTCCGCAGGCCAAGGCGTGGATCCTGAGCGAGGAGGAGGGCAGGCCGATTATCCAGCGTGCGTTGGAGCGCGGCATCAATTTCTTCGATACGGCCGACATGTATTCCGATGGCGAGAGCGAGCGCGTGTTGGGGCGGGCCCTGCGGGATTTTGCTCGCCGCGAAGACGTGGTCGTGGCGACCAAGGCCTACTATCCAACGGGCCCCGGCCCGAACGACCGCGGCCTGTCGCGCAAGCATCTGATGCAGGCGATCGATGCGTCGTTGATGCGCCTGGGCATGGACTATGTCGACCTCTACCAGATTCATCGCTGGGATGATGAAACGCCGCTGGAGGAGACGCTCGAAACGCTCAACGATATCGTGAGGTCAGGCAAGGCCCGCTATATCGGCGCCTCCAGCATGTACGCCTGGCAGTTCCAGCGTGCGCTGATGACCTCAGAGCGGCATGGATGGGCGCGCTTCATTTCCATGCAGAACCACTACAACCTCGCCTATCGCGAAGAGGAGCGCGAGATGCTGCCCTTGTGCCGCCTCGAAGGCGTCGGCGTGCTGCCGTGGAGTCCCTTGGCGCGCGGCTTCCTCACGCGCTCCCGCACGGAAGCCATGACATTGCGCGCCACCCATGACGCCTTTGGGCAAAGCCTCTACTACAGCGAGGACGACTATCAGGTGGTCGATGCCGTGGCGACGCTTGCCTACGCGCGCGGCGTGCCGCAGGCGCAGGTGGCCCTCGCCTGGCTGCTCCATCAGCCGGGCGTGACGGCGCCCATCGTCGGCGCCACGCGGATGTCGCATCTGGAGCAGGCGATCGACGCGCTCGCGTTGACCTTGAGCGCTGAGGAGTGCGCGCTGCTAGAGGCGCCGTACCGCCCGCATCAGGTGCTCGGTCATGCATGAGAACATCACGCGGCCTCCTGGATGCTCATGAATACTTGTCCATGGGCCGTGTCACGACGTCATGAGGAGCGCGATCAAGCATGACGGATCTTTCCTGGCGCGCATGGAGTAACACGCTGCGAGTGTTGCTGATGCTTGGCATGCTGCTGTTTCTCTCCGCAGGCACGCTGCATTACTGGCAAGCATGGATGTACTGGTTGATCTATGCCGTAGCGCTATGTTTCAACACAGCGTATTTTCTGCGTCACGATCCTGCCTTGATAGGGCGGCGGCTGCACGCCGGTCCGACGGCCGAAACTTCACCAAGCCAGCGACGCATCCAGGCGATGACGGCGATCTGCCTGCTGCTGATGTTTGTCCTGGCCGGATTGCAGCGCCGTTACTCGTGGCCTTCGCTGCCCGCCATGGCCAGCGTGATCGCTGCAGGCGTGTTTGTCCTGTCGCTGGCGATCGTCTTTGTGGTGTTCAAGCAGAACAGCTTTGCGGGCAGCACCGTGAATGTGGAGCATGGGCAAACCATCGCCACGCGTGGACTCTATGGCGTGGTGCGACACCCCATGTACAGCGCCAGCGCCATCGCCTTTCTCGTGACGCCCGTTGCACTGGGCGCCACATGGAGCTGGATCGGCGCCGTGTCCGCAACGGTGGCCATGATGCTTCGCCTGCGTGACGAAGAGCGCCAGTTGCAGCAGGGGTTGCCGGGATATGCGGACTATTGTCGAGCCGTGCGATTCCGCCTGTTTCCTGGGCTTTGGTAACGGCTCATGCGCTGGCCTGCGCGCCGAAGCTTGGCGGGCGATCTGCCAGGGCTGAGCCGAACGCCGGGTTGGGCTGGTCGCTCATCTGGAATAGCAGGGTGCCCCCGGCGGTCAGCTCGGCATGGGTGATCCAGCTCTTGGTCCACGGCTTGCCATTCCAAGTCACCGACTGGATATACGGACGGCCCTTGCCATTGCCCTGCGTCTGCACGATCAGCCGCTTGCCACCGGCCAGTTGAACTTCGGCGCGTTCCAGCAGCGGGCTGCCGAAGACGTAGTGCGTGCTCACCGGGTCCACGGCGTACAGACCCAGCGCGCTCATCACGTACCAGGCGCTCATCTGGCCGCAATCCTCATTGCCGGGCAGGCCGTCGGGATCAGGCAGATACATCGTTTCCAACAGCATGCGCACGCGCGCCTGGGTCTTGTGGTGCGCGCCGGTGTACGCATACAGGTAGGGCATGTGATGGCCCGGCTCGTTGCCAAAGGCGAACTGGCCCACCATGCCGGCGATATCCGGCGGCGCATCCGACGGCAATTCGGAGTCGGTGGTGAACAGCTGGTCCAGCTTCTGTTCGAAGACGTTGGCGCCGCCGAACATCGCCATGTAGGTATAAACGTCGTGCTGATTGAGGAAGGTCGCCTGCCAGGCATTGGACTCGGTGAAGTCGCGCCACTTCGTCGAGTGCCCGATGGCACGCGGATCGAACGGTTCCAGCCACTGGCCATCGCTGCCGCGCGGGCGCACGAAGTTCACGGCCTTGTCGAACACATTGCGGTAATTCTGCGAGCGCGCCTTGAGAGCAGCGGCATCGTCGTGATGACCGAGCTGCTCCGCGTAATGCGCCATCACCCAGTCGTCATAGGCGTACTCCAGCGTCTTGCTGACCGCTTCGTTTTCGACATCGCTGGGGATGTAGCCGCGCTTGCGATACTCGGGCAGGCCAAAGTAGTCGTCTTCCATCGCGCGCTTGCGGAACACGGGCCAGGCAGCTGCATAGTCGATGCCGCTGAAGCCCTTCGCTTGCGCCTCGGCAATCACCACTGCCGAGTGGTAACCGATCATGCAGACCGTCTCGATGCCCTGCAGCGGCCATACCGGCGGGCCGGCGGGGCTTTCCTGCGCCATGCGCACCAGGCCATTGACGAGGTCGGGCACGCGTTCGGGCTGGTAGAGCGTAAACAGCGGGTGCTCGGCGCGGTACGTATCCCACAGCGAGTAGGTGCTGTAGTTGTGCTGGCCTTGCGGCAGCTGATGCACCTTCATGTCCATGCCGCGATAGCGGCCATCCACGTCGCTGAACAAGGTGGGCGCCAACATGGTGTGATAGAGCGCGCTATAGAAGGTGCGCTTGATCTCGTCCGACGAGGACTCGATGCGGATGCGGCTGAGTTCGCGCTCCCATGAGGCTTCCGCCGCCGCTTGTACGCCATCGAAATCCCAGGCCGGAATCTCGGTCATCAGATTGCGCAGGGCACCTTCGATATCCACGCCTGAGATGCCGACCTTGACCAGCAGCGGCGCGTCGTCGAGCTTGTCGTAGAACAGCGCGGCTTTGAGATTGGTGCCCTTGGCCTGCATCGAGCCGTCGGACAGGGCGGTATCGTTGGCGTACAGCGTGCCGCGCTTGAACGGTCGCGAGACCTTCAGCGCGAAATAGATGTGGCGCCCATTGGCCCACTGATGCACGCGCCGGGCGCCGACCACCGTGTCATTGCCGATCAGTTTCAGTTCGGCATCGGTGACTCGGGTGGGCGTCTTCGGGTCATCGTGGAAGCCATGGGCAAAATCGACCAGCAGATGCGCCTCGCCCGCCTGCTGGAAGGTGTAGCGATGGATGCCGGCGCGCTCGGTGGCGGTCAGCTCCGCGAGCACGTGGCTGTCGGTCAGTTGCACGCGGTAATAACCCGGTCGCGCCTGCTCGCCGGTGTAATGCGAGCGGTAGCCTTTGACGTGGGTCTTGTAGCCTTTGCGTTCGGCACCCTGGCCGACGTGCACGCCGTCATAGCGCGAGTGGTAGTTGACGCCGTCATAGTCGCGATCGCCCGGCTGCAACAACACGGGACCCATGGCAGGCACGACCAGCACATCCAGCATGTCGGCGGCGCCCGTGCCCGACAAATGGGTATGCGAGAAACCCATGATCGAGCCGTCGCCCTGGTGATAGCCCGAGCTGCCGTCCCATTGCGAGTCGTTGGTATCGGGGCTGAGCTGCATCATGCCGAACGGCATGCTGGGGCCGGGGAAGGTATGGCCATGGCCGCCGGTGCCCACGAACACGTCGACATGACGCGATACGGCATCGGCCAGCGCGGTTTTCTTCACGGGCGCTGCCAGCGCAGGTAGCGCATTGGCGCCAGTGCCCAGAACGCTGAGTGCGGCCATGCCTTGCAGGAAGCGGCGGCGCGTAACCATGTCTGACTCCTTGGAATGCGAAACGTGGCCGCCGATGGTGGCCATCACGATGAGAGTGGGTGCTACGCCTTGCGTAGCACGTCCGGATGACGATCGGCCAGCGCGACGATGAGCTCGCCGAACAAGGTGTTGGCCCAGGCAAACCACGCACGCGTGTACTTGGTCGGATCGTCCTGGTCGAACGCCTCGTGCATGAAACCGGTGCCGGCATGCGTGCTCTTGAGCCATGCCAGGCACTGCGCGATCTCGTTGCTGTTGGCGGTGGTGAAGGCGCGCATCATGATCGACATCGGCCAGATCATGCGCAGGCCCTCGTGCGGTCCGCCGATACCTTCGCCTGCGCTGCCCTTGAAGAAGTAGGGATTGCGCACGCTCCACACTTGCGCGCGGGTGCGCTGGTAGCGCGCGTCGTCCTGCGCGCAGGCGCCCAGGTAAGGCAGGGCAAGCAGGCTGGGGACATTGGCATCGTCCATGAACAGCTGGTTGCCGTAGCCATCCACCTCGTAGGCCCAATAGCCGCCGGCGTCGCCATGGATTACGCCATGCGCCTGGGCCGCGCGCTGGATCTCATCGGCCAGCGCCACGCATTCGCTTGCCGTCGTTTCGTCGTGACGGATCGCGCGCAGCATCTCCGCCAGCTGGCGCAGGCTGGTCACCGCAAACAGGTTGCCCGGAATATTGAACGGATAGACCGTGGCATCGTCCGACGGCCGGAACATCGCGTGGATCATGCCCACGGGCTTGGTGGGATTGCCGTAACCGAGCAGGAACTGCGATTCGGTGGGCCGGGGCGACGTGCGCTGGAACTGATACGGACCGGGCCCATCCTTGCGCTGCTGCTCGCGAAAAGTCTTGAGCACGATGCGCATCGCTTCGTGCCAGTCGTCATCGAATGCGGCGGTGTCGCCGGTCGCCTTCCAATAGCCGTGGGCGAGGCGGATCGGATAGCACAGTGAATCGATCTCCCACTTTCGCTCGGCCACGCCGGGTTTCATGTCGGTGAGGTCATGCTGGGCCCAGTCCAGGTTGGACTTCGCCGTGGGGTCCGGCATGAAGGCGTTGGCATAGGGATCGATGCGGATGCATCGCGCATGGCGATGGATCAGGCCGCGGAACAGTTGTTGCAGCGCCTTGTCTTGCTTGGCCAGCTGCACATACGGCCAGACCTGCGCGGACGAATCGCGCATCCACATCGCATCGATGTCGCCGGTGACGATGAAGGTGTCGGGTTTGCCTCCCAGGGTGCCGACGTTGACCGTGGTGTCCAACGTGTTCGGGAAGCAGTTCTCGAACATCCAGGCCAGTTCCGGATCGGCGATCCGCGCCTTGGTCTGCGCCAGCAGTTTCTCCACGGCGGCGCTGGTGAATTTGCGCTTGCCGACCGGCGGCCGCTGGCTGACGAAGCTCTTGCCTGCAGCCGCGGCGACGCCATCGGAAAGCAGGGCGGCGGCCGGCGCCAGGGCCATCCATTTGAGCAGGTTGCGGCGGGTGGTGATCACTTGGCGGTCTCCCGTTGAACCGCATCGACCAGCGAGGTCAGTTTCAAGGCGGCCTTGAGGCTCGCCAGGTCTGCCGTGCTGTCCACCGCGATATCCACGTGTTCGCCAGGCAGCAAGTCGAAGGCGTTGCTGGACAGGTTGGCGTCGAGCTTGCCGAAGTCGATCCATACGCCGCGTGCGAGCTGCCTGGTACTGATGCGCAGCGTCTTGCCGTCGTCGCGCCATTGCGCCTGCAGACCGGGCTGACGGGGCAGTGCCAGGGTTTTGGCGAGGCCGAAGTAGAGCAGGTGGTGCGCGACCACGTTGCCGTCCTCGATCACGTCGAACGAGACAACGGTGTTGCTGGCGCGGGCGCCATGCAGCAGGGCGGCGTCGGTGTACTCGCCCAACTGGGTGCTGGCCAGCGCCTGCGCATCGATCGGCTGGCTGGTGTCGCGCAACGACTTGCCGGCCATGTCCATGACGCGCGTGCGCAAGGTGGCCTTGAATGGCGTGGTGCGATCGGAGACGAGATAGAGACGGGTGTGGCCGTCGCGACGGATCGGCACCACATCCACCGGCGCATAGAATCGCTTGGCGTGATACTGCAAGGCCTTCCAGCGGCCGAAGTAATCGAGGCTGGACCACGACGGTCCCGGCCACACATCGTTGAGCTGCCAATACAGCGAGCCCATGTTTTGCGGGCGCGCGCTGCGCAGATGCTCGGCGGCCAGTTCGATGCCTTCGGCCTGCATCAGCTGGCTGAGATAGACGAACGAAGCGAAGTCCTTTGGCTCGCCATAGTTGGCGCGGATATAAAGGAGCAGGCGATCGTTGCCATTGCCATTGGCGAATTTCTGGTGCGCGCGCATCACCGGCGAGTTCGGCGCCATGTCGGCGGGCGCGGCAAACGTTTCGATGGTGGCCATCGACGGGAACGACTGCAGCCCGTATTCGGACTGGAAACGCGGCGTCACGTCCAGGTAGTGCTCGATCGGCTCGGAGCCCGACCACACCTTCCAGTAGTGGTAGTCGCCGTCGTTGAGCACGTTGGCTTCGCCATCGAAGTCGGTACTGGGCGAGCTGGCCCAGTAAGGCACGTCCGGATCGTTGTCCTTGACCACCTTGCGCAGCGTGTTGCCGAACAATTCGCGCATGCCGTTTTCGATGCGCTGGCGTTCGTCGGCACTGATCGATTTCTGGAAATCGGCACGATCCGGCCAGGATTCCCAGCCGGTCTGCACTTCGTTGTTGCCGCACCAAAGCACGATGCTGGGGTGGTTGCGCAGGCGGCGTACCTGTTCTTCGGCCTCGACGCGCGAATTGCCGAGGAAGGCCGAATCGTACGGCGTGATCGCGCCGCCGAACATGAAGTCCTGCCAGATCATGATGCCCAGCTGGTCGGCCAGGTCGTAGAACGCATCGCTCTGGTAGTAACCGCCGCCCCACATGCGCAACATGTTCATGTTGGCGTCGCGGGTCGAGGTGAGCAGGCGCTTGAGCTGTTCGGGCGTGGTGCGCTCGGGGAAGCTGTCGGTGGGAATCAGATCCGCGCCCTTGGCGAAGATCGGCACGCCGTTCACCACGAAGGCAAAGCCACGCCCCCACTGATCGCGGTCGCGACGCAGCTCGACGCTGCGCAGGCCGCTGGCGCGATCGGCGCTGGCCAGCGTGTTGTCGCCGCGCTTGACCTCGACGTGGAATTGATAGAGATCCTGCTTGCCGTAGCCAGCCGGCCACCAGCGTTGCGGATGGGCGATGGTGAACGGGAGGCGCAAGCTGTTGTCGCCTGCCGCGAGCTTCACATCTTGTGCGCTCTCGCCGCGGCTGCCATCCGGCGCTGTCCAGCTCAGCGTGACGTGTGCGGCCCCGGACTTGCCAGCCTGCAGCATGACTTCAGCCGCCAGCTCCGCCTTGTCCGCGTCGACGTGCGGCTGGGCGACGTGGAAATCTTCCAGTCGCGCATCGGTCCAGCTCTCCAGTCGTACCGGTTGCCAGATACCCATGGTGACGAAGCGCGGGCCCCAGTCCCAGCCGTACTGGTAGTTGGCCTTGCGCACATAGTTGGACGTCTGTTTGCCCTTGGGCTCATCGCCAAAGGCCGAATCGAACTCGCCGGGCAGGGCATACGGCTGGATCAGCAGCCAGGGCTTGAGCTTGGCGATGGGCGAGTGCAGGCGCACGAGCAAGGTATTGTCGCCGGCGTGCAGTACATTCCTGACCGGAATGCGCCAGCGGCGGAACATATTGCCGGTCTTCAGCAGCGGCTTGTCGTTGACGATGATGTCGGCGAAGGTGTCCACGCCGTCGAAGACCAGGTCAACATGTTCCTGTTTCAAGGTGGCGGCGTCGACGTGGAAGGTCAGTTGGTAGTCCCACTCGGCCAGGCCTATCCATTGCAAGGAGGCTTCGTTGTCGCCATAGAACGGGTCGCCGATATTGCCGGTGGTCAGCAGGTCGGTCTGCACGCTGCCGGGCACATGGGCGGGAGTCCAGCTGGTGAGGTCCGTGTGTTGTGCAGCCTGCGCTGAGTCGGGCACCAGGCGGAACTGCCAGCCATCGTTTAGCGGCGTCGACGTGGCAGCCGCCAGGACGGATGCTGGCGCGAGTGCGACGGCGATCAGCAGGCCAATGGAAAGTCGGATCAGGGATGACAAGGCAGTACGCTCCGCATCGTGCTGAAAAACGCCTATCGCCCAGGGCGACATCAAGAAGGCAGGTCCCCAAAAAGACGGGCGCTACGAGAGCGCCCGGAATGGGAGGGTCTTACAACATGAAGCTCAGGCTTGGCATCGACGTGCGACCGTTACTGCAAGCGTTGAGTAGTACAGGTCGCATGTTGTGGCAGACGAGCCGAATCTCGTTCGACTGATTCGTCCCACCAAGCAATGAGTTAAGCCGGTCATCGATCTGATCATCGAAGGCAGCGATCCCTGCGCGAAAGATGCCGGTGATCGGCGAGGCCTGCGCCAGGCCATTCAATGGCTGGCGATTCAAGGCCGAGGCCTTGGCCGTCCGAAGCGCGCTCTTGCGATGGATCAAACCATTCTCCCTGCAACAACAATCGGTCCAACGAGGCGCAGAAGGTCGGCAGCCAGAAGCGCGCACCTTCCGCCAACGATGTCGGGACGAAACGGCTGCGCGGCCTTGCGGCTGTGGCGGGCCAGTCACAGCGATCGGGTTTTGAAGCCAGCGATATGGCAGTGCCGATGAGCTTCATTCTTGAAGTCAGTTGGCGGCGTTGTCAACAGAAAATTTCACTCGATCTAATATTTTTTGGAGTCGTCTAATGCATTGATTTGTATTGACTAAAATCCAGGCGAGAAATATTGCACCGCAGTATGGAGCGGACGTGCTTGGATCGATTCAAGGCGGAGGGCGGGTGGCCCCGTGAGGCATCGTCGATCGACAGCACAAGCGGGGACTGGTGTTTCATCAAACGCAGTGCGCCCACCTCGCAGTCGCCGCGCCCAGAATGCGGATTGCTGCAACGCATCGACAACTTCGTCCTCGATCTCGGCAGCGTGAACTCGAGCAGATGCGCAGCCGCCGACCCGAACTTCTTCAGCACAGATGACGCGATGAGACCGAAGTCACGTTCGTTGAAAATGTCGCCCGCGCCAACGCTGCCAATCGCTGTGCGGCTGTGAGGTGCTGAGGGCGGCAAGTGGGCGCTGCTCAGTCGGGTAATGGCAGTGGACCCAGTGATATTGGTTTCAATTGCACGCATTCGACGAGGCGAAAGCCGGTGTGGAACAGCGCATTCAGCGGGTGCGTAAAAGGTTGGTCGATCCTCGCGCTGGTGCGATACGCACGATGCCAAGTGCGCAGCGCTCAGCCTGATTGCACCTGCAAAGAATCGGCCCAGGCCCAGGCATTTTTGTCGGACTCGATCGAAGCAATGGCTGGCGTTTCGCCGATACCGCGGCATGAAGAACATCGACTACGCCCGATTTTTTTTGCGCCGCAGCGTGACAGCTTGCGGCTTCAGCGCCCTAATGCCCGCCACAGGGGAATTAGATCGATCCAAGCATCCAGGTGACTGAGGTGATCTCGCGAAAGCGAAGGATCTGACGGACTCGGGCTTGGGCTGGGAGGAGAGGGGATGGCGGGCGCGCTTCAGGGGCGTTGCCGCAGGTCGCCGCCTTCCATCAACCGATTGAGGGAGTGAGAAGCCGTCCCATGACCGCAAATACCGCCCGCATTTCCGTACTCACGAAGTCACGTGTCGCTTATGTGCCCGCGCTCGCGGGTATCCATGACCGCGACCTGTTCCATGGCCGCCGCAGTCGCCCAGTCGAGCGCGTGCTGCTTTAGCGCGGACGCCGCCAAAACTTTCCAGTAACGCCACAGGGCTCGGCAGCTTTTGCTGCGAGCCGGGTGCATGGCTGTTTCCCAGAATTTGGATCGATTCATAGCGAGAGAGGGAGAGCACGCCTGCGCGATCGATCGCGCATCTGCAGCAGTGATCAAACGGGGGATCACCGCGCCAACTCTTTGAGGGCGCATCAAGTAGGGGAATCGACACGATGACTTACCTGCCACACGTGTTCACGCGCAAGCCGTTGTACGCCGCACTCGCCATGGCGACCTTGTCGTTCGGCGGCTGCCTGGGACTATCCGCGCCTGCGTTTGCGCAGACAGCAGCGCCGACCGCAACGCCAGCGCAGGCGGCCGATGGATCGGCGACCAAGAAAGACGACCAGGACAAGAAGACCGACAAGGAGAAAAGCGGCGACGCCAAGACGCTCGATGCGGTCGTGGTCACCAGCTTCCGCCAGTCGGTCGACCAGAACATGCAGGACAAGCGCGATTCCAACTCCATCGTCGAGGTGATCAACGCGCAGAACATCGCGCAGTTTCCGGCGAAGAACATCGCCGATGCACTGGCGCATGTACCTGGGGTAGTGATCACGCGTGAGTCCGGCGAAGGCAAGACGGTCAGCATTCGTGGCCTTGCTCCCGAGTTGACGCTCACCGAATTGAACGGCAATTACGTGGCTTCGGCCGATACCTCCGCCGGCCTCTCGCGCTCGTTCAACTACACGCTGATGCCAGCCAACATGTTTTCGGACATCAAGCTCTACAAGAGTCTTGAAGCACGCCTGGACGAAGGCGGCATCGGCGGCAACGTGGATCTGCGCACGCGCCGCCCGCTGGAGATGAAGGCGAACGACGGCTTCGTATCGCTCAACGCCGCAGGCTCGGACAACAGCAGCAGGGTCACGCCGCAGGGCTCGGCCTTGTGGTCGTGGAAGAACAAGGACGAGACCTTCGGCGTGCTGGTCGCCGGCTCGTACCAGAAGCGCCGCGATGTCGACTACATGGCCAATGCGTCGAGCTGGCACTGGTGGTCGAACGACTGCACCGATTACACGACGTGCACCGCGCAACCGACCGACGTGCACGGCCATCAATACGGCGCGGACGTCGCGCCCAATCTCGCGCTGTGGCCCGGCGGCGGCGTGACCGACCAGAGCGGCAAAAGCTATTCGGGCTACTGGATGCCGCAGCAGTTCGCCACCAGTCGCAACCAGCTGGACCTGACCACCAAGGGTGCGCAGGCCACCATGCAGTTCAAGCCCACCGATCATTTCCTGATGACCGGCAACTATTTCCGTTTCCAGCGGCAGCAGACGCAGATCACCAATACGCTGGAAGTGCCCGAGTGGGGCCTGCCCACCGGCAGCTATGCCGATCAGCAAGGCCGCCTGCTCGCGGCCAATGGCTTGTCGTTCGATCCGTCGCATACGGTGGTCACCGGTGCGAACTACGTGCTGCCGCCGGCCGGCACCGGTTGTAATTCGATGACCAATCCGGTTACCGGCGCGGCACGCCAGCCGGTGGACGTGTGCTCCACCGAGATCCCGTGGACCACCGGCAACTACTCGGTGGAAAAGGCCACCTCGCAAACCATCAACCTCGAAGGCGAATGGGATAACGGCGGCGCGCTGAGCGGATCGTTCAACGTGGGTCGCACCTGGGCCACCGGCGGTCCGTCGGTGGAGCTGACCATGGCCGCCAAGCCGCGCAACTTCGTCAACGGCCAATGGGTGGACGGCAGCAACGGCGCGTCGTGGACCTTGAACGGCAAACCCACGCTCAATGCCGCGCCGAATGTGCTGCAGAACATGCTGGCCGGCGCGGGGCAGGTGGACCTGGGCTCGACTGGTTCGAACATGGTCAACACCAGCACCTCGCAAAACTTCGCGCAGGCGGATTTCACCTGGGCCTTCGAAGACAGCTGGATGCAGTCGCTGCAGTTCGGCGTGAAGTATCGCGACAACCACGCCGAGCAGCAGAGCAACGAACTGCGCTGGTACTGCAAAGGCACCCAGCTGCAGTTCCAGACCTGCGATCCCAATGCCGGTCAGTTGCCCGCGGGCTTCCTGCAGCCTGGTTCGATGGACGGCAACACCGAGGCCTATAACGACAGCATCTTCCCGGCCATCAATTTCCCGGCCTACTACAACTACCTCAACTCCACCTACGACCGGGTGCTGTACAACCACCCGGAAGACAAGTCGTCGATCCAGGAAAAGATTTCGGCGGCATACGTGCAGGCGAACTTCGACACCGGCTCGCTGCGCGGCAACGTGGGCCTACGCTTCGTCAGCACCAAGCAGGACCTCACCGTCGCCGACGAGATCACCACCAACAACGCGGTGTACTACCACGATGGCGGCGGCAATATCCTGATCTGCCCGGCGACGGGCTTGAACGTGGCTGGTGGTCCCTGCGCACCGGGCGATTTCCAGTATCTGCCACGCGAGCAGTCGGTGATCGAGACGTTCTCCAACGCCTCCTCGCACAAGCAGTACAACAAGCTGCTGCCGAGCTTCAACGTCGCCTGGACCTTCGCGGAGAACTTCGTGCTGCGTGCCGCGGGCTCGCAGGCGCTGGCCCGCGCCAACTACACCGACCTGGCGCAGTTGGGCAGCCTCACCAACAACACGCAGGACTACTACAACGACCGCAAGCAGTTCGGTGCACCGCTACCGGGCTGGTACGGCAGCGGTGCCAACCCGGACCTGAAGCCGTTCACGGCGACCCAGTTCGACCTGGCGGGCGAGTGGTACTACGCGCCCGAATCGGTGGTGGGCGTGGATCTGTTCCAGAAGAAGGTGAAGAACTTCGTCGTGCCGGTCACCGTCAACAACATGACGGTGGACGTCAACGGCACGCCGACACCCTTCATGCAGTACAGCACCAATGCCAATGGCCGCTCCGGCACATCCAAGGGCGTGGAGTTGTACACGCAGCATACGTTCGACATGGGCTTTGGCTATATCGCCAACTACACGCTCAACAAGACCAACGAAACGCCGGTCTCGCTGGGTGATACGCAGGTGGGCAAGTCGGAGTTGATCGGCAGCGCGAAATACGCGGCGAACATCTCGCTGTTCTACGAAAAGAACGGCTTGCTGCTGCGTGCCACCAGCAACTGGACGGGCCGCACCATGCAGGGCCTGTCGTCGGGTCTGCCGATCTACACGGAGCCGTACAACCAGCTCGACTTGAACGGCGACTACGAGTTCACCAAGCACCTGATGGTGACGGCATCGATCATCAACCTGACCAAGTCCACGCCCCGCCAGTACCTGGGCGGCGACACCACGGCACGCCTGTACCAGCTCGAATACGCCGGTCGTCAGTACTACGTGGGCGTGACCTACAAGTTCGGAGACGGCGGTTGAACGACCCGAAGCGGGATCGGGCCTCGCGCCTGATCCCGCGCTGGGAATCCCTTCGCCCCGCTCCTCCTTTCCATCAGGGGAGGAGAGGGGCAGGTGCCTGCATCGCCACGGATATGCCTCCTTTGCGCACGGGAACAAAACATGAAGCTCTCTTTCGTACGCCTTCGTCGTCGCACCGGTTCGATCGCCCAGCGACATGCTGCCGTCGCCATCGCGCTGGCGGTGTTCGCCATCGGCAGCGCCGGAGCAGGCTGGGCACAGGGCGGTCACGCGTCGTCCGTCGATGAAGCCAATCCCTTGGTCGGCACTGCACCGCTGGATCGGCAGGAACTGATCGGCAACTCGCCGCCGCCGGGTGAGCCGCTGTATTCGGGCATGACCTCGCCGGGCGCGAGCCTGCCGCAAAGCGCGACCGAGGCGACGCCGGTCAACCTCAACGTCGATCTCAGCTATCCGGCGGGCGTCGGCATGTCCTACTACTACGCCAATCCCACCATGATCGGTTTCACCGGTGGTGGCTCGACCTACGGAGGCCGCGCCGCACCGATGATCATGCCGGTGGTGGGCGACTGGACGGTGCCGCCTGATTACTCGCAGTCGTACTACGACAAGGCCAGTGAAAAGGCCTCGCCGGGTTATTACTCGGTGGATCTGGCGACTTTCCGCACGCGCGTCGAACTGACCACCACCCAGCGCACCAGCCTGATGCGCTTTACTTTCCCTGCCAGCCATCGCTCCAACGTGATCGTCAATCTACGCCGGCATGGCGGCGACGTCGAAGTGGTCGGCGACCGCACCATTCGCGGTGTCGCCACCGGCGGCGGGCGCCAGGATGAGGAATCCGAGGGCCCGTGGTTCGTGGCCGAATTCTCGCGACCGTTCACCGCGTTCGGCACTTTCCACGCGGATCATGAGCACGAAGGCTACGGCATTGGCGATGCCGACGTGCAGGCCGCGCGTCGCACCATTTCCGGCAGCTACGCAGGCGCCTATGTCACCTTCGACACCAAGGCCGGCGAACAGGTGTTGGTGAAGATTGCGCATGGGCACAGCGCCGAGGAAGCCGAACAACGGCTGCGCGACGAAGATGCGGACGGCAATTTCGATCGCGTGCATGCACAGGCCCGCGCCGCGTGGGCCAAGCTGTTCGACCGTGTCGAAGTGACCGGCGGCACGCCCAAGCAGCGCATGCTGTTCTATTCCACGCTGTACCACTCGTTCGCCAGTCCGCGCCTGGTCGCGCGCAAGGGCGATCACTTTGCCGGTGCGGATGGCAAGGTCCAGGTCGCCAGCTACGACCGCTACGGCCCGGTGCCGTTCTGGGATACCGGGCGCAACCAGATCACCCTGCTGATGTTGCTGGAACCGAAGGTGATCCAGGACATCATGCGTTCCGAACTGGATCGCGCGCGCGAACGCGGCTACATGCACACCTCGTTTCACGGCGATCATGCGGTGTTCCTCTATGACGGCGCGTGGCAACGCGGCATCGAGTTCGATTACGCAGCCGCCTATGAATACCTGCGCAAGAACGCGACCGACCCCAAGGGGCCGCGCGGCTATCTTGCCGAATACATGAAGAACGGCTGGATCTCCGACATCGTGCCGCCGGGCAATCCCAGTCCGCCGTATGCGGGCGGCAAGGCCGGCGCCGCCACCACGCTGGAATATGCGTGGGACGATCACGCCTTGGCGGATGTCGCGCAGCGTCTCGGCAAGAACGACGATGCGAAAATGTTCACCCAGCGGGCGGCGAACTACCGCAACGTGTTCGATCCCTCGGTGGGCTTCGTGCGCGGTCGCACCGAAGACGGCAAATGGATCTCGCCGTTTGACCCGGGCGAGCCGTACTACAACTTCATGATGAAGGAGGCCTCGGGTTGGTCCACGCTGTGGCTGGTGCCCCACGATGTGCAGGGCCTGGCGAATCTGCTGGGCGGACGCGAGGCATTCAACGCCAAGCTCGATCAGTTCTTCTCCACGCCATACACGGCCAAGGGTATCTGTCGCGATTGCACCGGTTTGATCGGCCAGTACGTGCAAGGCAATCAGCCCGATCAACAAGCGGCCTATCTCTACGCCTGGGGCGGCCAGCCGTGGAAGACGCAGGCATTGACCCGCCGCATCCTTGCCGACATGTACGGCAGCGACGCCAGTGGCTACGGCTATCCCGGCATGGACGACCAGGGCTCGACCTCGTCGTGGTATGTGCTCAGTGCGATGGGCTTTTATCCGGTCGATCCTTCCACGCCCGACTACATCATCGGCAGCCCGATCTTCGACCGCGTCCGCCTGCAGATGGGCAATGGCAAAGTGTTCGAGATCGTGGCGCGCAACAACTCGGCACGGAACATCTACATCCAGTCGGCCACACTCAATGGCAAGCCGTGGAACAAACCCTGGTTCAGCCATGCCGACATCGCCAACGGCGCGACACTGGAATTGACCATGGGGCCTGAGCCCAACCAGTCCTGGGGAGCGGATGTGAGCGCCGCGCCGCCATCGATGTCGGCACAGCGGCAGTGACGCCTGGCAGGTATCAAGCATGCAAAGTCTGAAGAGGATGCACGAATGACAGGAAACAACAGGGGACGCATCGCCAGCCAGGTGATGGCTTGGGCGATCGCGATGGGCATCGCGTCTGCGGCGATGGCGGCGGATCAAGCCACGGTGTGGAACGGCAAGATGGCGCCGCTGGCGACGCCATGGACAGCCGAAGTCTCGCCCAACAACGCCTTACCCGAGTACCCGCGTCCACAACTGGCGCGCCCGTCGCTGGAACATCCGACATGGATGAACTTGAACGGGCTGTGGCAATACGCGCCCAGCGATGGACAGGGCACGCCGCCCTTCGGTGCGACCTTGAAGCAGCAGGTGCTGGTGCCGTATCCGATCGAGTCGGTGCTGTCGGGCGTGCAACAGCATGCGGACTTCATGTTCTACCGTCGCATGGTCGAGGTGCCGGCCGACTTCACGGCAGGCGGGAAACACGTGCGACTGAATTTCGGTGCGGTGGCGCAGGACGCCACGGTCTACGTCAACGGTACGCAGGTGGCGCGGCATACGGGTGGCTATACCTCTTTCAGCGCAGACATCACTTCGGCGCTGCACGGGAAGGGACAGCAGGAGATCATCGTCGCCGTGCACGCGCCGGTGGACGGTGCCAATGTGATGGTCGGCAAGCAGCGGCTGAAACCGGAAGGTATTTTCTATACGGCGGCGTCGGGTATCTGGCAGTCGGTATGGCTGGAGCCGGTGCCGGCCACCAGCCTCGCGCAGCTGTATTTCACGGCAGCAAAAAGCCTGGATGCGTTCACCGTCGCCTCTAAGATCGAAGGTCACGGCGCCGGCGCAACCCTGCATGTCGTGGCATACGCCGATGGCAAGCCGGCCGGCGAGGCGAGCGGACCGGCCGGCCAGCCCTTGCATCTGGCCATCGCGCAGCCCCATCCATGGAGCCCCCAGGATCCTTTCCTGTACACCTTCAAGGCCACGCTCACTCAGGGCGGGCAGCGCGATGAAGTGACCAGCTACGCCGGCCTGCGCAGCATCGCCATCGCGAAGGTTGATGGGCGCAACCGCATCGTGCTCAACGGCAAGCCGACTTTCCTGCTGGCGACGCTGGACCAGGGCTACTGGCCCGACGGCATCTACACCGCGCCCACCGACGCGGCACTCAAGTTCGATATCCAGAAGACCAAGGACCTGGGCTTCAACACCATCCGCAAGCACATCAAGGTGGAACCGGCGCGCTGGTATTACTGGGCCGATCGCGTCGGCCTGATGGTGTGGCAGGACATGCCGGCGCTGCCGAACGAGCGCAACGACAAGCTCAGCGAGGCCGACAAAGCCACCTTCCACGCCGATGTCTCCGCCATCGTCGATCAGCTCAAGGGCGTGACTTCCATCATTGGCTGGATTCCGTTCAACGAAGGCTGGGGACAGTGGAGCATTCCGGCCGCCGCCGAACTGGCAACGCAGATCAAGCAACGCGATCCCTCGCGCCTGGTCGATGCACGCAGCGGCGCGAACTGCTGCGATACCAAGGGCGACCCGCATGCGGGCGATGTCTACGACGTGCACGATTACCAGGGCCCTGGCCTGCCCAGTCCGGATGCGCAGCGCGCCGCCATCGACGGCGAGCATGGCGGGCTGACCCTTGGCGTCGCCGATCACGTCTGGCCCAACACACCCATCAACCCGTACGGTGCCGTGAAGGATCGCGATGCCTTGAACGCCGGCTATGTCGCCAACACGGCCGTGCTACGCGAAAAAGGTGTGCCCAAGGGCATGTCCGGCAGTGTCTACACGCAGATCACCGACGTCGAAGGCGAACACAACGGCTTATTCACCTATGACCGCAAGGTGGAAAAGGTGGATGAGGCCCAGGTGCGTGCCATCAACGAGGCGACGATACGTGCCGGTGGGCAGCCTTGAGGTTTTTCGCGCGGGTCAGGCGCCCTCAATTATCCAGCGACGCCGTGGAACGATGATTCAGTTCGCCGGATATGTCGTTCGCGGCGTCGATAAGCAACTTGGTGGTGGTCGCCATGGTCATGGATGAGCCGCGTCGCTCGATGAAGGGAATGGTGATCGCGCAGATGGCCCGATCGTGTTGCATCACCGGCGCGGAAATATCGGTCACGCCATCGACCACCTGGCTGGCGATGGTGGCCACGCCTGCCGTGCGGATCTCGCGGATGGCCTTTTCGATCGGCGGGCGTCGCAGCTGCGGCTCGTGCTCGATCATCATGGTGAACCAGCGTTCGCGCGTGGCATCGTCCTGCCATGCCAGCAGCACATGGCCGGAAGCGGAGTGGGAGATCGGGCGTCGATGACCCACGCGCACCACCAGGCCGATTTCACCCGGCGGATCGACGCGCGCGATCACCACGATCTGCTCCTGCGACGGAACCACCAGATGACACGATTGGTCGATCTCGTCGGAGAGCCTGTGCATGATGGGCAGGGCGGTTTCCACCAGGCTCTTCACCGGCGGTTGTTCCATGCCCAGGCGAAACAGTCGCGGCGTAAGCGAATAGCGGCCTTCGCCATCGGGGCGGCTGATGTAGTCGCGCTCTTCCAGCACCTGGAGCATGCGGAAGATCTCGCCGCGCGAACGGCCGACGCCTTCGGAGATTTCCGCGATGGTTAGCGGTGCGATGGCGCGCGCCAACAGTTCAAGAATGTCCAATCCCTTGTCGAGGGCGGGTGCGCGGTATTTGGGAGACTCGGCTGACATAAGCGTCCGTGGCATTGAGTGGCTTGTCATGCAGGCCATGGCGGGTGTTTACGAGGCCCTGCGCCTCGCCATGCTGCGCCGCAACTTGTGATACATATAAACTATAAGTTCATATTTGCACAAATGCCGCGTCCAGTGCAGATGGGTGGACGCTCGCCAACGGCCGGAGGATGACGTCTATGCACCCACAAACCGCGCCGGACACGGCGGGTGGTCGCTTTCGGGAGAGGGTCCCGCTGTTGCCCCTGGTCCTGATCGTAAGTCTTTTCTTTCTCTGGGGTGTGGCCAACAACCTCAACGACGTGCTGGTCGCGCAATTCAAGAAGGCCTTTACGCTGTCCGACTTCCAGGCGGCGCTCGTGCAGGGCGCGTTTTATCTGGGGTATTTCGTCGTCGCGCTCCCTGCCGGCGCCTATATGCGGCGCTACGGTTATAAGTCGGCGGTGATCCTGGGTTTGTGCCTGTACGGCGCGGGAGCGCTGTTGTTCTGGCCAGCCGCCGCGTTGGCAACGTATGGGATGTTTCTGGCGGCGCTGTTTGTGATCGCCTGCGGCCTGGCCTTTCTGGAAACTTCGGCCAATCCCTATGTGACCTTGCTGGGTCCGGCGTCATCGGCTGCAGCGCGCCTCAATCTGGCGCAGGCATTCAATCCGCTGGGTTCGATCGCCGGCGTGCTGATCGGCCAGCAATTCATCTTTACCGGCGTGCAGCACACGCCCGCGGAACTTGCTGCGATGACGGCAGATGCGCGCGAGGCTTTCATGAAGAGTGAGGCGGCCGCCGTGCAGATGCCTTACCTGATCATTGGCCTGGGCGTGATCTTCTGGGCGGTGCTGATCCTGCTGACGCGATTCCCGGCCGTGGCACTACGCAAGGAAGGCGCGCCGATCGAGCGGGGCGTGCTGAGGCACTTGCTGCGCGATGGGAAATTCTTGGGTGCCGTGGCAGCGCAGTTCTTCTATGTGGGCGCGCAGGTGGCCGTCTTCAGCCACATGATCCGTTACGCGCAGGTGGCCATGCCGGGCACGGCGGACAAGACCGCGGCTACGTTTGTCACGGTCGCCTTGGTCTGCTTCATGGTGGGTCGCTTTGCAGGAGCGGTGTTGATGAAGCATCTGAAGGCTGCGCGCGTACTGACTGTGTTCGCGCTGGCCAATGTGCTGCTGATGGCGGTGGCGGCCCTGGTGCCGGGGCGCGCAGGCATCTATGCGGTGGTGGCGTCGAGCTTCTTCATGTCGGTGATGTACCCGACCATCTTCGCGCTGGGCGTGGAAGGCCGGAACGACGACGAGCGCAAGTTCGGCGCGGCCCTGCTGGTGATGGCCATCGTCGGCGGCGCCGTGCTCACGGCGACCATGGGCGTGGTATCGGATCGGATCGGCATCGCGCATGCGATGCTGGTGCCCGCCGTGTGCTTCGTGGCGATCTTCCTGTTCGCGCAACAGCACTGGCAGCGGGCGATGGCGAGCGTGCCGGCATGAACTGGCAATGCCTGGCACTGGACCTGCGCGACGATCCCGCCCTGATCGCCGAATACGAGCGCTGGCATCGTCGCGAAAACATCTGGCCGGAAATCGTGGCCTCGATCCGCGAATCGGGCATTGAAGACATGCAGATCTACCGCACCGGCACCCGGCTGGTCATGCTGATGCGCGTGACGCCGGATTTCGATGCCGAGGCCAAGGCTCTGGCCGATGCGGCCAGCGAGCGCGTGCAGGCCTGGGAGGCGTTGATGTCGAGGTTCCAGCAGCCGCTGCCGTGGGCGGGAGCAGGGCAGAAATGGGTGCCGATGCAGCGGATTTTCGATCTGGCCGAATGCGTCGGCTAATCAGGCGTTGCGCCACAAGATATCGGGAGAGATGCGCGAGGCGTCGCGTTGTCCGGTCAGCGCCATGGTGACGCTCAGTTCGCGTCGGATCAGTTCGATGGCCTGCGTCACGCCCGGTTGCCCGTTGGCGCCCAGTCCGTAGAGAAAGGCCTTGCCGATCAGGCCGGCGCGCGCACCCAGCGCCAGGGCCTTGATCAGGTCCTGGCCGCTGGTGATGCCGCTGTCGAACAGCACTTCGATGCGGCCCGCGACGGCTTCGACAATCGAAGGGAGTACGTCGATGGTTGCCGGTGCGCCATCGAGCTGTCGCCCGCCGTGATTGGACACCACGATCGCATCGACGCCGTGCTCGACGGCCAGGCGCGCATCCTCGGGATCCAGGATGCCCTTGATGATCAGCTTGCCCGGCCATTCCTCGCGTATCCAGGCCAGGTCATTCCAGTTCAGTGTCGGATCGAACTGGTTGGCGATCCATTGCGCCAGCGTCGTCAGGCTGTCGGCCCCTTGGATGCGACCATCCAGATTGCCGAACGAGCGGCTGGGCGCCTTGAGTACGCTCCATGCCCAGCGCGGCTTACTGGCGATGTCGAACAGGTTGCGCAGCGTCACCTTGGGCGGCACCGAGAGGCCGTTCTTGATTTCGCGATGACGCTGGCCTTGCACGGTGAGATCGGCCGTCAGCATCAGCGCGGAGCATTGGGCGGCGCGGGCGCGGCGAATCAGTTCGCGCGTAAAACCGCGGTCGCGCATCACATACACCTGGAACCAGAACGGTGTATCGCAGGCGGCGCGCACCTGTTCGATCGAGCAGATGGACACGGTGCTGAGGCAAAACGGGATGCCCGCTTCGGCAGCCGCACGCGCACCGAGTATCTCCCCGCTGCCGTGCTGCAACCCGGTCAGCCCGGTGGGCGCAATCGCGAGCGGCATGCTCACCGGTGAGCCCAGGATGGTGGTGCCCAGCGAGCGATGGTCGACGTTCTGCATCACGCGCTGGCGCAGCTGCAGGCGCTCGAAAGCGCGCCGATTTTCGCGTAGCGTCACCTCATCGTAGGAGCCGCGGTCAGCGTATTCGAAGAAGGCCCGCGGCACGCGCCGGCGCGCGATTTCGCGGAGGTCGGCGATATTCGTGACGGGCGTCTTCATGGTTCATCCCACCGCTGTCTTGGGTGCGTTCTTCCACACGATGCCACCAGGATAGAGATGGTCGCGGATCGACGCATCGTGCATGCGCGCGGAGAATCCCGGTGCCGTGGGCGCCAGGTAGCGCCCATGCGAAATCGTCACCGGCTCCACGAAATGCTCGTGCAGGTGGTCGACGAATTCGATCGCACGATCCTCCTTCTTGCCGGTGATGGCCACAAAATCGGCCATGGCCAGGTGCTGCACCAGTTCGCACAGGCCGACGCCGCCGGCGTGCGGAAAGACGCGTACACCGAAGTGGGCGGCCAGCAACAGGATGGCGAGATTCTCGTTCACGCCGCCCACGCGCGCCGCGTCGATCTGGATCAGGTCGACCGCCTGGGCCTGCAGCAGCTGCTTGAACAATACGCGGTTCTGGCCGTGCTCGCCGGTGGAGATAGGGATGGGCGAGACGCCGCGCCGGATCGCCGCGTGGCCGAGTACATCGTCGGGATTGGTCGGCTCCTCGACCCAGGCCAGGCCAATGTCTTTCAGCGGCTTGAGCCATTCGATGGCCGTCTGGACGTCCCATCGCTGGTTGGCATCCACCGCGATGGCGATGTCCGGACCCACGGCCTCGCGCGCCAGACGGCAGCGGCGCAGGTCATCTTCCATGCGCAGCCCGACCTTCAGCTTGATGGTGCGAAAACCATCCGCCACGGCTTTCTTGGCCAGGCGCTGCATCTTCTCGTCGGTATAGCCAAGCCAGCCCGGCGAGGTGGTGTAGGCCGGGTAGCCGTCGTCCTCCAGCTGGGCGATGCGGGCCTGCTTGTGCGGTTCGGCCTCGCGCAGGATGGCGAGTGCCTGGTCGGGCGTCAGCGCATCCGTGAGATAGCGGAAATCAATCTGGGCGACCAACTGCTCGGGCGTCATGTCTGCAATGAAACGCCAGACCGGCTTGTTCGCCTTGCGCGCCGCCAGATCCCACGCGGCATTGATCACCGCGCCGATCGCCATATGCATCACGCCCTTCTCGGGGCCGAGCCAGCGCAGCTGGGAGTCTCCCGTAAGCAGCCGCGCAAATGTGCCGAGGTCGTTGACGATATCGTCGACCGCGCGCCCGACGACCATGGGTCGTAGCGCGGCGAGCGCCGTGGTCTGGATGTCGTTGCCGCGCCCGATGGTGAATACCAGCCCATGACCGGCCAGGCCATCGGGCGCATCGGTTTTCAGCACCACATAGGCGGCGGAGTAGTCGGGATCGGGATTCATGGCATCCGAGCCGTCATGCGCCAGCGACGTCGGAAAACGCACGTCGAAGGTTTCCAGGGCGGTAATTTTCACCATCGTGACCGGCCTCCGGTGCCGGCGACTCCGCAATAAGAGAGCAGGGCAGCGTTCACGCAGACGACGCGGGATAGGCGAGCACGTTCTGTCGCTGCCGGCCCAGTCCTTCGATGCCCAGTTCGATCACATCGCCCGGCTTCAGATATGTGGGCGGATGCAGGCCGAGACCGACGCCTGCCGGCGTGCCCGTGCTGATCACGTCGCCCGGCATCAAGGTCATGTAGCGGCTGATGTAACTCACCAGTTGGGCCACGCCGAACACCATCGTGCGCGTATTGCCGTTCTGGTAGCGGTGGCCATTCACTTCGAGCCAGAGGGCGAGCTTTTGCGGATCGGACACCTCGTCCTTGGTGACCAGCCACGGGCCGATCGGGCCGAAGGTGTCGCAGCTTTTGCCTTTCACCCACTGGCCGCCGTGCTCCAGCTGGAACTCACGCTCGGAGAGGTCGTTGATCACCGCGTAGCCGGCAACATGATCGAGTGCCTGGTTGACGTCGACGTAGCGGGTGACCTCGCCGATGATCACGCCGAGCTCCACTTCCCAGTCGGTTTTCACGGAACCACGCGGGATGACGACGGGATCATTCGCGCCGCCGATCGCCGTCGTCGCCTTCATGAACAGCACGGGCTGCTCGGGAACGGGGGCATTCGTTTCTGCGGCATGGTCGGCGTAGTTCATGCCCACGCACAGCATCTTGCCGACGTGCGCCACCGGGGCGCCGAAGCGCGGCGCGCCATCGACGCGGGGCAGGGTGGACGGATCGATCGCCATCAAGCGGCGCAAGCCATCGCGACTGAGCACGCTAGCCGTGATGTCGTCGATCACGCCGGACAGATCGCGCAGGGCGCCAGCGCCATCGACCAGTCCCGGCTTCTCCGAGCCGGGTTCCCCGTAACGGCAAAGTTTCATGTGGTGGCTTCCATCAGTTCGACCAGCCGCCATCCACGACATGGATGGTGCCGGTGGTAAAGGAGGATTCGTCGGAGGCGAGATAGAGGGCGAGCGCGGCGATTTCCTCGGGCGTGCCGAGCCGTCCCATCGGCTGTCGAGCGGTGAAGCCGCGCCATGCAGCCTCCTCGTCGCCGCCCAGGGCGCGCACGCGCTCGGCAAGCGATGGCGTCTTTACCGTGCCGGGGCAGATCGCATTGCAACGTATGCCTGCCGATACGTAATCGGCGGCGATGGAACGCGTCAGGCCGATCACCGCAGCCTTGGTGGTGCCATAAGCGAAACGATTGGGCACGCCCTTGATGCTCGAGGCCACCGAGGACATGTTGACGATGCTGCCGCTGCCGCGACTCAGCATGCCGGGAAGCACCGCGCGGCACAGATGAAACATGCTGTCCACGTTGATCGCGAAAGAGCGACGCCAGCTGGCCTCGTCGGTATCGAGGATGGTGCCCGCATGCACGTAGCCGGCGCAGTTGAACAACACGTCAATGCGCTCAGTCGACCCTACCAGCGCGCGGATCGCCGAGTCGTCGGTGACGTCGAGCCGTTGGGTATGGATCGAAGGATGGCTCGCGGCAAGCGTAGCCAGGCTGTCCTCCTGGATATCGGTCGCGAGCACGGTGGCGCCTGCCTCGGCGAAGGCAAGCGCAGTGGCGCGACCGATGCCCGCGCCCGCGGCCGTGACCAAGGCATGCTTGCCGGACAATCGACCGCTCATGCGCGACGCTCCATGCCTGAGTGGCAGCAGGTGAACCGGGTTTTCATGGCGTTGTTCCCGAAGCGGTCGCCGGCTCGTGGCTGGCGAGTGAATAGGTCGTCGCGGCATTGCCACCGAACACGGCCGCCTCGTGATGACGGGCGAACCGTCGCGTCAACTTTTGCGCGCAGGCTTTCCATTGGTCGTAGCTCGCATGCGTGGTGAGCACGGGCCAGTCGCTGCCCCAGATCACGCGTTGGCCGCCGAAGCTTTCGAAGAGGTGCGCCACATAGGGCTCGATGGCGGCCATCCCATGGTCCAGTCCGGTCAGCGTCAGCAGCCCCGACAATTTGCAGGCCACGTCGGGCACCTGGGCGACGCGTGCGATCGCGCCGGCCCACGTGGCGAACTGGCCGTCCGCGATATTCGGTTTCGCGCCGTGGTCCACCACGGTGACCAAGCCCGGGTGTCGGGTCAGTCGGTGGGACAGGGCGCGCAGATGACGGTTATCGACCAGTGCGTCGAACACCAAGCCGTGATCGCGCAGACAATCGAACGCACGATCAAGCGCAGGGCGGGCGAGCCATTCCGTATCGGGAATGTCCTGCACCATCGGGCGGATGCCGCGCAGCAGGCCTTGTCCGCTGTCGACGAGCGCAGCGATGCGTTGCTCGGCGTCGTCGGCTTCCATATCGACCCAGCCGACGACGCCGAGCACGCCGTCGTCCTGCCGGGCGATGTCGAACAGGTAGTGCGTTTCCCGCTCATCCGGTGCGGCCTGCACGAGGATGCAGGCGTCGGTGGTTGCATCCATATCCCGCGGAAGAAAAGCGCGTTGCAGCGCGCCCGGAGCCTGCGCCAGCCAGCCATAGTCCAGGCGCGATGGATCCCAGTAGTGGCGGTGCGCGTCGATGATCATGGCGTCGGTACGCTCTTGTCGAGCAGGCCTTGCTCGACCAGCGATGCCCAGGTTGCGTCGGGAACGGTGGCGCTCATGCGCGCGACGGCATCATCGACTTCGGCTGCCGAGCGCAGCCCGCATACCACTTTCGACACCGCGGGATGCGCAAGCGGAAACTGCAGGGCCGCCGCGCCGGCGCGCGTGCCTGTGCGTGCGCATACGTCGTAGAGCTGCTGCGCACGCGCCTTGATGGCCGGCGATGCGGGCGCGTAGTCGTAGGTGTCGCCGGGGCCTGCGTCCGCACCAAGCAGGCCGGAGTTATAAGGGCCTGCGATCAGCACGGCCACGCCATCGGCTTGAGCCCTCGCCATCACGGCCTTGCTGCGCGACTGCTCGAACAGCGTGTAGCGGCCGGCCAGCATGATCGTGTCCAGCGGAAAGCGATCCATCACTTCGAGGCACACTGCCTCTTCGTTCACGCCCAGGCCGATGGCGCCCACCACGCCCTGGTCGCGCAATTCGGCCATGGCCGGCAGCGCTTCATCGAGTGCTTGCTTCAACACCTGCGGGTGACGCGAGCCGTGGGTGAGCTCGCCGATATCGTGCAGCAAGAGCAGGTCGATGCGGCCCGTGCGTAGCCGCCGCATGCTGCTTTCGAGGCTGCGCAGGATGCCGTCACGCGTGTAGTTGAAATAGGCGCGCCGGCCATCGACGGCGAAACCGTCGCTGCGGTCCTTGCGCTCCTCATCGACATCGATAAGTCGGCCGACCTTGGTGGAGAGTGTGTAGCTGCTGCGTTCGATGCCTTGCAGCGCATCGCCGATGCGCGTCTCGCTGAGGCCGTAGCCGTAATAGGGCGCGGTATCGAGATGCCGGATGCCTTGGTGCCAGGCGTGGGCAATCGCCTGATGGGCCGCCTCGTCGCCAACACCCGCATACAGATTGCCTACCGGCGCTCCGCCGAACGCGAGCGAGGCGATCCGGGCCTCGGCTTTGCCCGGCTGGCCGGATGGCCCCTGGTGTTCGTGCTGGACCGGCATCAAAACCCCCACAACCCGCCTCCTGCAAGGCCGGATGACTGCGCAACCGGGCGTCCGCCATGCGCTCGGCGGTCCCTTTCGGGCATCCTACTACTTGTGCATAGATAAAAACTAGGTTTATATGTGAGCGGTCTGGCGGGCCGGCAGACCGATAGTTGAAGCGTGGTGGCGCTACCATGGCCTGCGATTGAATCGATTGAAAGCGCCCAGTGAGTGGGTGAAGCCAGTACCAGCACAGCTCGGGGTAGGTGATGACGCCGTTGTCGGATAAGGGGCTAGCGCCTCCGCACATGGACCGCCTGCAAGACATGGGTGCGCCGCTGGTGGCTGGCGTCCTTGGGCGGCAACCGCGCCCCGTGTCGCCGTTCCTCGCCGCCGATCTCGGTGGCACCCATGCGCGCATCGGCCTGGTGGTGCCCGACGCCGTCACGGGCAAACCGGACATCGTCATCTACAAGGTCTATCGCTGCGCGGAGCACGCCTCCCTGGTCGATATTCTCGACAGCTTTCGCCGCGATCATCACGTGCAAACGGATGCGCTCGTACTGGCGTGCGCCGGATTCGTCGACGGTGGCGCGGTGATCAACGAGAGCCTGGCCTGGCCCGTGCTGCTGGACAGTCTATGTATTGAAGGCGGGTTTGCCTCCGTCGACGTGCTCAATGACTTCGAAGCGTTCGCGCATGCGGTCGGTCATTTCGGGAAAGAGAGCAGCACGGCGATCGTGGATGGCGTCGCCAATCCCAGTGGTGCCGTCGCGGTGATCGGTCCCGGCACCGGCTTGGGCGCCGCACTATGGCTACCGGGACGCCCGCCTCGCGTGCTGCACACAGAAGCCGGACACATGGAGTTGGCCGCGCGGCCCGGCATCGAACAAGCCATCCGCGCACAGCTGGGGCCGATCGACGGCTATGTGCCTTATGACCGCGTTCTCAGCGGCCCCGGCTTGTTGCGCCTCTATCGCGCGCTCGCTGCCGTGCAAGGCGTGCCGGCGACGCTCACGGAGCCGAGCGAGATCACGGCGATGGCACTGGCAGGCATGGATACGCTGGCCACGCAGACGGTCGATCAATTCTGTCGCTGGCTGGGCGCGTTCTGCGGCGATGTCGCCATTGCCTTCAGCGCCAGCGGCGGCGTCTGCCTGGCCGGCGGCTTTCTCGCACGGATCACCGACGTGCTCCGCTCCGGGCCGTTCACCGAACGATTCCTGGACAAGGGCGTGATGCGCCCGTTCTTGAACAACACGCCCGTCTTCGTCGTCGAGCACGGGCAGCTGGGCGTACTGGGTGCCGCGAACTGGCGCCTGGGTCACTGACACGGGGTTCTTTGCAGGGGCGGGGGAATGAGATCGAGGTGGGGTTACGCGCTGGCGATGCTGTGCTCGATGCTGTTCTGGTCGGTGACCGGCCATGCGCAGGTGCGCATCGACATGGATCATGACTGGCGCTTCCGTACCGATACCGCCGATACAGGCATCGCTGCCGGCTGGCCAAGCGCGACGCCGACGGAAACCCGACCGGTGGACGTGCCGCACACCTGGAATATCGGCAAGGACGACGACTACGAAGGCGTCGCCTGGTATTTCAAGACCTTCACCCTGCCGGCGTCGATGCTGTCGTCCCATGTCGAGCTGCATTTCGGCGCCACGTTTTACCGCAGCCGTGTCTGGGTCAACGGCGTGGAAGTAGGCGAGCATGAAGGCGGGCACACCGCCTATGCCTTGGATATCAGCCGGCAGCTTCGTGCGGGAGAGAACCAGATCGCCGTGCGGCTGGACAACCGTCCCGGCGTAGCGACCATTCCCGGTTACGCCATGCGCCAGGCGGGCAGCGGCAGCGTGTGGTACGACTGGTGGCACTACGGCGGCATCGTGCGCGATGTGTGGCTCACCGTCGCCGACCATGCCTTGATCCGGCGACAACGCATCGCGAGCAAACTTGCCGGCGACGCCGCCAGCGTCAGCAGTCAGGTATTCGTCGAGAACGTCGATCGCCATGACGGCAGCTATAGCGTCACCGCCAGCATCATCGATCCCGACGGCAAGACGGTGGCGCAGGCTCGGCAGGATGTTTCGGCAAGGGCAGGGCGGTCCGTTACGACGACACTGGCCGTCAACCTGCCGCATCCCCAGTTGTGGAATGTCGGCGATGCGCGGCTCTATCAATGGGTGACGCAGCTTCACGCCGCCGATGGTGCCGTGCTCGACTCGCGCAGCGACACGTTTGGACTACGCGACATCACCATCCGCGATCGACATCTCTACGTCAATGGCAAGCCGGTGCGGCTGAGCGGCGTCAGCCGTCACGAGGATTCGCCCTGGGAGGGTCTGGCCGAATCGAAGGGAACGATAGACCGCGACTGGTCCGACATGGCTGCCCTGCATACGACCTTGACGCGCCCGGTGCACTATCCGCAGAACGACGAAGTGCTCGACTTCGCCGATCGCCACGGCATCTTGCTGGTGCCGGAAATTCCGGTGTGGCAGTTCAGCCAGGCGCAGCTGAAAAATCCAAAGCTGCTTGCGCTTGCCAAGAACATGATGCGCGAAATGATCGAGCAGGACGGCAATCACGCCAGCATCTTCGCCTGGAGCGTTTGCAACGAGAGTGATGCATCCACGCCCGGTGGCCGCGCCTATGTGGACGCCATGGCCTCGCTGATCCGCGATATCGACCCAGGCCGCTTCGTCACCTTTGCCGATGCCGACATCAGCATCAAGCCATGGAAAGAGGCGCCGGTGATGCACGACGTCGACTTCATCATGGCGAACGCCTACTTCGGCTCGTGGAGCGGCTCGGGCAGCGACGTGGAGCCCTGGCTGGATTTCATTGACCGCACCTATCCCGACAAGATGGTGATCATTTCCGAATTCGGTTATCCGGGTGTTTTTTCGCGCGATAGCGCGGCGGCCGACAAGGCGCGCGCCGATAACCTGCTTCAGCAGATGGACGCCTTCCAGCGTCGCAGCTTCATTGCAGGCACGATTTTCTGGACCTACCAGGACTACAAGTCCCATCGCAATCTGTGGCCCGGTCAGACCGAAGGCTATGTCGACCACGGCCTGGTCGATGAGAACCGCCAGCGCAGGCCGTCCTACGCTGTCTACGAGGCGCGCAACGAGCCGATGTCGGTCGCCACGCAATGGCAGGTCGATGCGAACGGGCTGCGGGGATTCCAGGCCACGGTGAGCGGCTACCCGATCACGCATCTGCCGTCCTATCCCCTGCTCGGCTATGTCGCCCACTGGCACGCCATCGATGATCGCGGCCACGAACTGGCGCACGGCGACGAGGCATTGCGTGACCTATCGCAGCCCGTTCACTTTGAAGGTGCCTGGCCAGCCGTGGGCAAGGGCGCTGCGGTACATCTTGCCGTGGACGTCACGCGCCCCGACGGCGTGCGTGCCGGCGGTGTGGCCAGCGACTATCACCCGCTGACTATCGGCAGCGCACGCTATCTTCCGAACAAGGATGATCAACCATGATGAAGCCGGCCACGCGTTGCGTGCTTGCCGCGAGCTCGCTGCTGTGCGCATCGGCGTGGGCGCAGTCGTCCACGGCGCCCACCGCGGACAGCTTGTCACCGGCAGCGCAGGATCAGGCCTGGCAGCAGGCCAGCGCCAAATTCGCGAGGCAGCGCAAAGCGATACTCGATCGCGTGGCCAAGGCAGAAGGCCAGGGCCCGTTTCGCGCCGACTGGGCGTCGCTGCAAAAGTACCATTCACCCGCGTGGTACGACGATGCCAAGTTCGGCATCTTCATTCACTGGGGCGTCTACTCGGTACCCGCGTTTGGCAGCGAGTGGTACTCGCGCAATATGTATCAGCAGGGCACGAAGGAGTTTGCCCATCACGTGGCCACCTACGGCCCGCCATCGAAGTTCGGCTACAAGGACTTCGTGCCGATGTTCAAAGCCGAGCACTTCGACCCGAAGGCCTGGGCGCAGTTATTCCATGACGCTGGTGCGCGCTATGTCGTGCCGGTGGCTGAACACCACGACGGCTTCGCCATGTATGACTCGGCCTTGTCGGACTGGACAGCCGTAAAGAAGGGCCCCAAGCGCGATGTGATCGGTGAGCTGGAACGCGCCGTGCGAGGGCAAGGCATGCGCTTTGGCGTGTCCTCGCACCGCGCCGAGCACGACTGGTTCTTCGACGGTGGGCGCCATGTCGATTCGGACGTCAACGACCCGCGCAATGCGGAACTGTACGGCCCGGCCGTGGCGCATCTGAGCAAGGAAGACGAGAACCTCGCACAGGACTGGACCTATGTTTCCCAGGCCTGGCTGGATGACTGGCTCGCGCGCACGGTCGAACTCACCGACAAATACCACCCGGACCTGATCTATTTCGACTGGTGGATCGGCCACCCGACCTTCCGCAACACGCTGCCGACCCTGCTGTCGTACTACTACAACGAAGGGTCGAAACGCGACGGCGTGGTGGTGAATTACAAGTTGGGCGATTTCGCGGATGGCGCCGGCACGCTGGACATCGAGCGTGGACAGCTGCACGACATCCATGCTGCCCATTGGCAGACCGATACCTCGATCAGCAACGATTCCTGGGGCTACGTCGAGCACGACAGCTACAAGTCGCCGACCTTCATCATTCATCTGCTGGCGGATGTGGTGAGCAAGAACGGCAATCTGATGCTCAATGTCGGCCCGCGCGCGGACGGCACGATACCCGAGGGCGCACAGGACACGCTGCGCAGCATCGGCCGCTGGTTGGGGGCGAATGGCGAGGCGATCTATGGCAGCAAGCCATGGCGCACGTTTGGCGAGGGCCCGACCGAAGTGGTGAGCGGCACTTTCCAGGACACCAAGACCAAGCCCTATACCGCCGAGGATTTCCGCTTCACCACCGGCAACGGCAAGCTCTATGCAATCGAGCTGGACTGGCCGGGCAACGCGCAAGCCACCATTCATTCGATCAAGCCGGAAGACAAGGTGACGCGCGTCCAATCCGTGGCCAATGGCGGCGAGATCGCATTCACCCAGGATGCCGGCGGCCTGCACCTGCGCCTTCCTTCGCGCCCGGTCGGCAGCGATGCCTACGTCTACCGCATCACCTTCTCCAACCCCCGTTCACTCAAGGCTGCGCCATGAAACGATGGATGTCCCTGGCTCTTTCGCTGTGTCTTGCCTGTGCGTCGACCGGCGCGTTCGCGAAAGCGCCCACCGCGCTGTTCTATATGATCGAGATGCAGAAATCGATCAACTCGTTCGAGGCGCACGTCGACAAGGTCGACCTGCTGGTACCGACCTGGTTCGGCGTGGACGGGAACGGCCTGGTATCCGGGGCACCCAACCTCTACGTGCTCAAACTGGCGAAGGCGCATCGTGTGCCGGTGATGCCGATCATCTCCGCGGGTGGCGACCGCAAGAAGTTCCACGATCTGCTGGTCAACGAAACCGCCAAGAAGGCGATGATCGAGGGCATGCTCGAGCAGGCGAAACTCTACGGGTTCGTCGGCTTTCAGTTCGATTTCGAGAACATAGCCTGGACCGATCGCGACGCGCTGACCTTGCTGACGCAGCAGACCGCCACGGCGCTGCACAAGCACGGCCTGAAGCTGTCCATGGCCGTGGTGCCGAACGCGCCGGGCTACGCGGGCCGCGGTCCCTTCGCCAAATGGATCTGGGAATACTGGAAAGGTGCGTACGATCTCAAGGCGCTGGGGCAGGCACTGGATCTGGTCTGCCTGATGACGTACGACCAGCACACCCGCTGGACCACGCCGGGCCCGGTGGCGGGCATGCCGTGGGTGATGGCAAACCTCGAATACGCCCTGAAGGTGGTGCCGAAGGAGAAGCTCTCGCTCGGCATCGGCCTGTATGGCTACCACTGGTTTGCCGGCGACCCGGTGGGTGCGGACGGCAAGGAGAGCTCCAACATCTCCGCGCAGTACATCGATGCGGATGAATCCTTCCCGCTGGCCAAGCAGTTCAACGTCACCATGCAGTGGGATCCGGTGGAACACGAATCGTGGTTCTATTTTTATCGCGACCAGATGCGCGAATGGGTCTTCCTGCCCGATGCGCATGCCTTCCGTGATCGCTACGACATCGTGAAGCAATACGGCCTGGAAGGCTTCTGCGCGTGGGTGATTGGCGCCGAAGATCCCAAGATCTGGGAGGCGCTGCCCGATGCGGTGCGCTAAGGCGAGGCGCTGGGCGTGGCTCATGCCGGCACTGACGTGCCTGCTGGGCGTTGCCGTCGATGTCCACGCGACGGATATGCTGCCGATCATTCCGCTCCCGGCCCAGGTCAGCATGGGGCAGGGCAGTTACGCGATCAGTCCCGCTGCCGTCATCCACGTTGCCCCGGGTGATCGCGCGGCTTCCGACGCGGCGCACTATCTGGCAGATCTATTGCTGCGGACGCGCGGGCTTTCGCTGCCGGTGAGGGACGATGCAACGGCGAAAAGCCGAGGCGACATCGTCATCCGCAGCGATGCGGGTGCCAGCGTCACGCAGCCGGAAGGCTATGTGCTCGATGTCGACGCGCAAGGTTTGCGCATCACCGCACGGGATCCCTCGGGGTTGTTCTACGGCGCAGTCAGCGCATGGCAGCTGATGACGCCCGATGCGGCCAAAGGCGCTGTCTCGGTGCCACTGCTGCATATCGCCGACTGGCCTAGGTTTGCATGGCGAGGGCTGATGCTGGATTCGGCGCGGCATTTCCAGCAGCCGGCAGAGATCAAGCAGTTGCTCGATGCGATGGCGCAGCACAAACTCAATGTCTTCCACTGGCATCTCACCGATGACCAGGGATGGCGACTGGAGATCCGTCGCTATCCCCAACTCACGCAGATCGGCGCATGGCGCCAGCCGCCCGGCGACGGAAACACCAGGTACGGCGGCTTCTACACGCAGTCCGACGTGAAGGACATCGTTGCCTACGCCGCCGCCCGCCACATTACGGTGGTACCGGAGATCGACATGCCCGGCCACGCGCAGGCGGCCGTGGCGGCTTATCCGGATATTGGCGTCACCGGCGAACGACCGCTTGTCTCGATCAACTGGGGCGTCAATCCTTATCTGTTCAATGTCGACGAACACACGATAGGTTTTCTGCACAACGTGCTGGACGAAGTCATGGAACTGTTTCCGTCGACCTTCATCCATGTGGGTGGCGACGAGGCCATCAAGGACCAGTGGCAGGCCTCGTCCGACGTGCAGGCGCGCATGCGCTCGCTCGGCATCAAGGACGAGAAAGCGCTGCAAAGCTGGTTTATCGAGCGCATGGGGCAGTACCTGGCCCAGCATGGACGCCGACTGATCGGCTGGGATGAAATCCTCGAGGGCGGCATACCGCCGTCGGCTTCGGTGATGTCCTGGCGCGGTACGCAAGGCGCGCTCGATGCGGCGCGGCTGGGCCATGACGTGGTGCTGTCGCCGGCGCCGACGCTCTACTTCGACAACCTGCAAAGCCATCGCGACGACGAGCCCTCCGGGCGACTCGGCGTCCAATCGCTGGCTCGTGTCTACGCGTTCGAAGCGGTCTCTCCGGAGCTCACCGCCGAACAAGCCAAACACGTGCTCGGCGCACAGGCCAACATCTGGACCGAATACCTCACAGCGCCTTGGCAGATCCAGCACGCGGCCTTCCCGAGACTGGATGCCCTGGCCGAAGCCGCCTGGACGCCCGCAAGCGAGCGACACTTCGACAATTTCATGACGAGGCTGCCCGCGCAGTTCGATCGCTATCGGAAGCTGGGCATCTACTACGCCGACAGCGCTTTCGCGGTGGAGATGCGCGCCCAGCGTTCGCCCGGCGCCCGCGACAAGGTTTCCGTGACGCTGGTTGCGCAAGAACCTTCCGCGATGATCCGTTTCACCACCGACGGATCCGTGCCACTGGCGAGTTCGCCCGTCTATAGCGGACCGGTCGAGGCGGCGCTGCCTGTCACCATCAGCGCGACGACGTTTGCCGCCAACGGACAAGCTCTCGCTCGCGTGCGCACGCAACGCTTCGATGCGCGGACCCTGGCTAGCTACGACGGCAATACGCTTGAGTCATGCCCGAAGGGCGACTTGGGCCTGCGCGTGCCGCTACTGCCCGACGCCACCGCACCGGCGCCTGTCTACAACGTCGACGTCATGAACAGCTGCTGGCGCATGGCGAAGGTGTCCCTGGACGATGTGGTTGACATCGTTGTCGACGGCGCGTGGCTGGCCCGCAATTACGGGTTGGCGCATGACGCGTCAAAAGTGGTGGCTCGCGCATCGCACCGTCCCGCGGGTGAGCTCGAAGTACACCTCGATACGTGCAACGGTCCCTTGGCAGCCAGTCTGCCGCTGCCGTCCGATGCCTCGCCCGGAAAGACGTACCGCATTGCGGCCACCCTGACGGCGCACGGTGGTACGCACGACCTGTGCATCCTGTCGACGGCGCCCATCCAGGGGCCATTGGTGGGGGTCAGTCGCGTATCGCTCGACCAGCCCGCATCGCCTGGGGCAACGCAATGATCGGGCGGAAGATGCGCGCATGAGGCGACCACATCAGGCCTGCTTGCTGGCGACGCTGCTGCTCGGCGCACTGTGGGCGACGCCCGCTCCCGCTGACGAGGCGACGGAGCGGGCAGCGAGCCTGGTGGCGCGCATGACCTCGGCCGAGAAGATTGCGCAGTTGCAGAGCGCCGCGCCGGCGATCCCGCGCCTTGGCGTTCCCGCGTACGACTGGTGGAGCGAAGGTCTGCACGGCTTTGCGCGCCTTGGCGAGGCGACCGTTTTCCCGCAGGCCATCGGCTTGGCGGCCAGCTGGGATCCTGCGTTGCTTCACGAAGTGGGCGGCGTGGTGGCAGCACAGGCGCGCAGCAGGTTCCTCGCGACCGGATGGCGCGCAGATCACGGGCGCTACAACGGCCTCACGATCTGGTCGCCCAACATCAACATCTTCCGCGACCCTCGCTGGGGACGAGGCCAGGAAACCTATGGCGAAGATCCACGCCTGACGGCAACCCTTGCCGTAGCCTTTATCACGGGACTGCAGGGCGACGACCCGGCGCATCCCACGGTGATCGCCACGCCCAAGCACTTCGCCGTACACAGCGGCCCGGAACCCGGCCGTCACGGCTTTGACGTGGATGTATCCGCGCACGATCTGGAAGACACGTATCTGCCCGCCTTTCGTGCCGCCATCGTCGACGGCCACGCGGGATCGATCATGTGCGCCTATAACGCGATCCATGGCGTTCCGGCATGCGCCTTGCCGTGGTTGCTCGGCGAGCGCCTGCGCAAGGACTGGGGCTTCCAGGGCTATGTCGTTTCCGACTGCGATGCGGTGGACGACATGACGATGTTCCACCACTACCAGGCGAACAATGCGGGATCGTCGGCCAACGCCTTGCGCGCCGGCACAGATCTCGACTGCGGCTCCGCTTATGCGGGTCTTCGCGACGCACTGGCCGACGGCAGGATCGGCGAGCACGACCTCGACGTGGCCGCAACGCGCCTGTTCGCCGCTCGTTATCGCTTGGGCATGTTCGACGAATCAGCGCCCGCACCGCGAAACACGCCTGACGCGGATCGCGCCTTGGCGCTGCGCGCGGCCAGCGAATCCATGGTCCTGCTGAAGAACAGCGCAAACACGTTGCCATTGAAGCCCGGCAGCCGCATTGCCGTGATCGGCCCCGATGCCGATGCCTTGTCCGTGCTGGAGGCCAACTATCACGGCACGGCGCGTCAGCCCGTGACGCCGCTCGATGGCATTCGCGCGTTATGGGGCAAGCAAAACGTGCGCTACGCACAAGGCGCGACGCTTGCCGACGGCGTGACCGTGCCGATTCCCGCGACGGCGCTGCGCAGCGATGGTGCCCATGGCACGCCAGGTCTCAAGGGCGAGTACTTTCGCGGCGCGCAGCTGACCGGCAAACCGGTGATGACGCGTGCCGACAGCAAGATCGACATGGATACGGATCACGTTTCGCCCCTGGATGGGCCCGATGCATCACGCTATGCCGTGCGCTGGACCGGCCAGCTGCTGCCGCCCGGCCCAGGCGACTACACCCTGGGCGTGCGCGTGGATCGTTGCTTCGACTGCCGCGGGCACGATCCGGTCCATCTCTATCTCGATGGGCAGGTGATAACGGGCACCGCCGGCAGTGATGAGCCCCCATTAGTAAAACTCCATTTTGACGACACCCGTCCGCACGATCTCCGCCTGGAGTGGGAGCACAGCGGCGAGGATCAGGGCATTCATCTGGAATGGATAGCACCTGCAGAGGCGCAGCTTGCGGAGGCGGCCAAGGCAGCGGCCGATGCCGACGCGGTAGTTGCGTTCGTGGGCTTGTCCCCGGGCCTCGAAGGTGAGGAGTTGAAGGTTGACGTGCCGGGCTTCATGGGCGGCGACCGTACCGATATCGATCTGCCTTCCTCGCAGCAGAAACTGCTGGAAGCCGTCGCCGCCACGCGGAAGCCGCTGGTGGTTGTGCTGATGAGCGGCAGCGCCGTGGCCTTGAATTGGGCCAGTGAGCATGCGGACGCCATCATCGTGGCGTGGTACCCGGGCGAGCAGGGCGGCGTGGCCGTCGCGCAAACGCTGGCCGGCGTCATGAGCCCCGCCGGGCGCCTGCCGGTGACGTTCTATCGCAGCGCCCGCGATCTGCCGCCTTTCATCGATTACACGATGAAGGGCCGCACGTACCGCTACTTCAAGGGCGAACCGCTTTATGCCTTTGGCGATGGCCTCAGCTACACCACCTTTGCCTATGACGCGCCCAAGCTGTCCGCACAAGTCCTGAAGGCTGGCGACACACTCGACGTCACCGTAAACGTGCGCAATACCGGAGCGCGAAATGGCGACGATGTGGTGCAGCTCTATCTGGAATATCCGGACGAGCACGATGCGCCGCGCCGGGCGCTGGTGGGCTTCCAGCGCGTTTCCCTCGCGGCAGGTGAGCAGCAAACCCTTCGCTTTCATCTCGATGCGCGCGCCCTGAGTCTGGTGGACGCCGATGGCGCACGCGCCGTCAGGGCAGGGCGCTATGCCTTGTTCGCGGGCGGCCACCAACCCGCAGCCGAACAATCGCCGACGGTGTTCACCATCGCGGGCCACGCCGCCGTGCCGCGCTAAGCATGCCGATGGACGGCCTGGCCAGCGCAAGCCTGGCGCCGCATGTGGGCGCCATCTCAGTTCGAGGGCAGCGGGCCGGCGTCGAACACCTGGAATTCGCGGATGGATACATCACCGACGCTGGACAGGATATTCAGTCGCACGCGCTGCGCGGTGACGCGCGGAAACACATCGATCTTCATATGGCCAATGGCTTCGGCGCCAGCGACGGCATGCCATGCCTTGCCATCGAACACTTCGATGGCGTACTTGCGCACATGCTGGCCATCATCCAGCCACTCCATGGCGAGTGTGCGATCGAACGTCACCGGGCGGCCGAAATTGACTTCGAGCGTGGCGTGCCGCGAGCCGGCTGGTGCAGACCAGAACGTGTCCTTGTTGCCGTCCAGCGCCGCCTCGATGTTTTCGTCCGCGCCCACGTGATGGCGCGCCAGGTTGCCGGCCTCGCCGTAACGCGCGCGCAGCGCCTTGCCGAACGCTTCAAGGCGGGCGACGTCGGCATCCGGAAGCCGGCCATGGCGGTCCGGTGCAATGCCCAGCATC
>Ga0209672_100255_pt1 | contig 39677 bp, 34 predicted proteins | sample AraplaCol_mMS_r2_FD_184273 | JGI IMG/M metagenome (GOLD analysis project Ga0209672, IMG submission 184273) | Arabidopsis root microbial communities from North Carolina, USA - plate scrape CL_Col_mMS_r2 (SPAdes) (version 2) | ecosystem: Host-associated > Plants > Roots > Endosphere | place: USA...
TTATTGGCGACATCGCCGACGATGGAGCCGCTGGTGCCGCCGTTGCCAAGCTGCAGCGTGCCGGCCGAAATCGTGGTGCCGCCGGTATAGGTGTTGTCGGCGGTAAGAATGGTGGCGCCACTGCCGATCTGATTGACGGCGCCATTGCCCGATACCGTGCCTGCGAAGGTATAGGCGTCCGAACGATCGAACGCGAGCGTGCCGTTATTGGCGACATCGCCGACGATGGAGCCGCTGGTGCCGCCGTTGCCAAGCTGCAGCGTGCCGGCCGAAATCGTGGTGCCGCCGGTATAGGTGTTGTCGGCGGTAAGAATGGTGGCGCCGCTGCCGATCTGATTGACCGCGCCGCTGCCTGATACGTTGCCCGCAAAGGCGTAGGCATCCGAACGATCGAACGCCAGCGTGCCGTTGTCGGCCACATCGCCGACGATGGAGCCGCTGGTGCCGCCATTGCCGAGCTGCACAGTGCCCCCGGCAATCGTGGTGCCGCCTTGATACGTGCTGTCGCCCGCAAGCATCAACGTACCGCTGCCGGCCTTGGTCAACGCGCCAGCACCGCTGATGCCCTGCGTGACGGTGGTATCGAAGCCTTGCGTGTCGATCGTGCCGCCGGCCGCGTTGATCGTGACGGCGCGCGTGCTCGCCAGATCGAAGGCCTGCGCAAGCTGCAAGGTGGCGCCATTGAAGGTCACGCCGCCGCTGGCGTCGCCGAGCGCGCTGTCGGCTCCCACGGCCAGCGTGCCGTTGTTGAGGAAGGTGCCACCCGTGTAGGTGTTGGCGCCGGTCAGTGCAACCGTGCCCGAGCCGTTCTGCTGCACGTTGCCGCTACCGGAAATCACGCTGTCGAACGTGGCCGCGTCGCTGCGGTTGAACGCCACCGTGCCGTTGTCGGTGATGTTGTTGCTGATGTCGCCGGAGGTGCCGCCGTTGCCGAGCTGCAGCGTGCCGCCGTTGTCGACGGTGACCGAACCCAGGAAATTCGGGTTGTTGCCAGTAAGCACCAGGGTGCCGGCCTGTACATCTACCGCGATCTGCGTGTTGGCACTGGCGCCGACATTGGCGATGTCGCCGGTCAGCGTCCAGATCCCGCTATCGGTCTTGGTAAGGAAGCTGAAGTTGTTGATGGCGCCGGTGAGCGAATCCGATCCCGTACCGGCCAGCACCATGGTGTTGGTGCCGGTGCCGCCGTTGATCGAGCCGGTAATGGTCGAGCCGGTGTAAAGCGTCATCGTGTCGTCGCCGCCGGCGAAGCTGATGTTGCCCTTCACCACGGCGCCGGTGTGGTTGATGAAGCTGACCGCGCCATTGCCGGAGTTGCCGATCACGCTGAAATTGCCGCCGTTGCGGCCGGTCTCGATGGTGCCGTAGTTGTCGACGGTGTTGAAGGTGCCGGCCTGGGTGACCAGATCCTGAAACCAGATGGCCGCCGAGCCTTTCGAGTAGATGTAACCGTAGTTGGCGATGGTGTTGCCGTAGCCTTCCACGTTCACGGCTTCGGAGGAGGTGGAAGTAGCGGTCTGCGTCACCTGCGCGTTGGCGGCAACGGTCAGGGTACCGTTGTTGTGGAATTCGATCGTGTCGAAACCCGATTTGTACAAGCCCACATTGGCGCTGTTGTTAGTGGGGCTGTTTGTGACGCTCGCACCGCTTTGCAGGTTGATCGTTGCGTTGTCCCCCAGTGATATCGCGTTCTGGGTAGCGCCGGCATTGATCTGCGCGCCGTTTTCTACCGTCACCGAATAGCCGGAAGCTGTACTGGCGCCCGTACCGATCGTGCTGGTGCTGGGGTTGGGCGATGCGCTGGTGCACGTAGTGGAGGTGCTGGACGTGGTTGTGCACTCGGCAGAGGCCGTCTCGACGAAAGGCGCCGTGCCAACGAGGATGACGGTGGATGCCAGGAGCTTGGTGGTGAGGTTTTTCATTGAGCGTTTCCGAAATATCTGCTGCCGGTTCCCCTCTGTTTGCTGCGCGGTCGCATGGGCACGCATTGCCGTTTTGGTAGCGGCAGCATCAGAGACATGAAGGAACAGCGCGGGGTATTCGGTGCCACCCACGGTGGCGCCTCTGTTCCTGGGGCGCGAAGAATGAAGGCCGACTGGGCAGGGCCGTATCGGACGATTCCTAAAAGAGGGCGTCGACAGGATGGCGTTCAGCCGTGTGTACGACGGTCTGTCTTGTTGGTATCAACAAGCTGTCAGAAGCGCCGTGCCTCAACCATGAGTTGCCCGTTATTGGCCTGTAAGGACATGTAATGCGGGTGGCTTTGCGTACCCGACCTAACAGGCGATGGGCATGGCAATGACAGAGGTTCGGCAGCCACGTTGCAAACGGCCGACGCCACTGGGCTCGGCTTTCGCCGGGGGTGACAGGGAGGAGTTACTGAGACTCGACGCTAATCAGGTACTTCGCAGGGGAGGGAGGTATCCCCAAAGCGCGTAGGCACGAATGAAAACCCGCATCCAAACCCTGCCATGCCGGCGGCAGCATTTTAGGAATCGTCCGATACAGCCACCCCACCCCCGCCGCGCATCCTTTGCACCTGTAAAGCAACGCCATCCACATGGCGTTCGAGATTTCCCGCACGCTCATGGATGGGTGTGTGTCGGCGAGTTAACGCTGGCGGCAGGCATGCATTACCCCCTGTGAGTACTGCCTGCCGGGATTTCCTGTTCCACAGGAACGGTGTGAGGTGTCGGCCATGTTCAAGGATATGCAAGGGGCAGCGCTCGACCGGCTGCACGCAGTGATCCATTCGCACCCGCAGTGGCAGTGGGAGATCGACCAAAGCCACCGCTTCACCAAGGTGGCCGAAGGTCTGCTCGAACTGCTCGGCCGCGAACGCGAGGACGTACTCGGCGCGCCGGTTAACGCCTTCATGGCGCCGACCGAGGCGATCCGCGTGCGGCGCTTCTTTGGCTCACGCCCGAAGGCCTTTTCCTGCGCCATCAGCCGCCACCTGCACGCGGACGGCAGCACGGTGGCGCTCGAATCCGATGCGCTGGCGCTGGAGGACGAACACGGTGATTTTTCCGGCTACCGCGGCATCGCGCATGGCGTGATGGACCTTACGCACGCCGAAAACGTGTACCGCATGATGGCCATCTATGACACCGCGCCCAGCGCGCTGTGCCTGATCGGCCGCGACGGCCGCTACCTGGCTGCCAACGCCGCCTATGCCGCGATCCATGGCATGCCGGCCGCAACGCTGGTCGGGCGCAAGGTGGCCGAGCTGCTGCCCGGCGCCGGCCCGCACATACGCCGCAGCCTCAAGTTGCTGGAGGCGGGGCAGGATGTGCCGGCGCAGGAAATCGAGCATCAGGACAAGCATTACCAGGTGCTGGCCAATCCCGTGCGCAACCTGATGGGCCAGGTGATCGGCATCACCGCCGCGCTCAACGACATCACCGACCGCAAGCAGGCCGAGCAGAAGCTGGCCGACATCAATCGCCAGCTGGAGTACTACGCCAACAACGACCACCTCACCGGCCTGCCCAATCGCCGGCGCGTGGACGAAGTACTGGCCGACGAAGTGCGGCGCGCGATGCGCAGCGAGCATCCGCTGTCGGTGCTGATGATCGACGTGGATTACTTCAAGAAATACAACGACCACTACGGCCACCTGCGCGGCGACGATTGCCTGCGCATCGTGGCGGCGGAATTGCGCAAGGCGCTGCATCGCTACGGCGACGTGGTGGGCCGCTACGGCGGCGAGGAATTCATCGCCATCCTGCCCGGCACCGACGCGATCGGCGCGCTGAAAGTGGCCGGTACGCTGCTGCATGCGATCGCCGCGCTGAACATGCCGCACGCGCAAAGCCGCTACGGCAAGCTCACCTTGAGCATCGGCGCGGCCAACCTGGCGCACGTGCCGCATGACCACGGCGTGGAAGACATCAGCGACAGCCTGCTGCAGGCGGCCGACCGCGCGCTGTATACCGCCAAGCTCTCCGGTCGCAATACCGTGTACGGCATGTCGACCGCTGAGCTAGGGATAGGGATGCCCTGATTCGCTTGGTGCCACGCATGGGTTTCATCCCTGCGAGCTGATGGGGGAATGACGAGCTGCACAGGATCGGCGATGGCATCCAGGCTAGGCTGATCCAATCCGGCCACGCTTCGCCGGTATCGGAAACCCTTCGCCCATGCCTGCCTGCTGCAACACCTTTGCCCAAGCACCGCTCGGCCGCCAGCACCACGGCGCCAACCAGCGGCTGGCGCGGCATTGCCATGACAGTGCGTTTGCCACCGTCGTGCTGGAAGGCGGTTATCTGGAGGCGGGCGACGAAGGGCGGCGCACGGTCGGCCCGGGCGACGTGCTGGTGCACCATGCCTACGAATCGCATCTGGATTGCTTCTCCAGGCGCGGGGCGCAGGTACTGATCTTGCCGATTGCCTCCGATTTCGCGGTGCCGCTGTTTGGCCGCGTCTGCGATCCCGATGCCCTGGTTCGCCTGGCGCACCACTCGCCACGCGATGCCTGGTTCGCGCTGGCCGCCGACATGCAGGTCTGCGAACAGCGGCACCTGGATTGGCCCGACCTGCTCGCGGAAGGCTTGCGCAACGATCCGGGACTTTCGCTGCAGCACTGGGCGGACGCGCATGGACTGCGGCCGGAGACGGTGAGCCGCGGCTTCCAGTTGGCCTATGGCAGCTCACCCAAGGCGTTCCGTGCCGCGGTACGCGCCCGCGCGGCATTCACACGCATACGCGAATCGCGGCAGCCGCTGGCGGATATTGCGGCCACGCTCGGTTATGCGGACCAGGCGCATATGAGCCGGTCGGTGAAGGCATTGACCGGACACATGCCGCGCACCTTGCGCGTGCTGTAGGTTGGCGGTGAGCGCAAGCGAATCCCAACATCGCCATCCACATCACGCCGTTGGGGTTCGGTTTGCAACCAGCCTACGCAACCCGCATCAACTGGATTCAAGACAGCCCCCAGGACGCACCCTAAGCTGACTCCAACCGGAAAGCGCATTGCGCCGATCCGCTACACATCCTGCTTATGGAGTCTGCATGCGCCGTCTCGTTCTCGCTCTTGCCGTTGTGGCTGCGTTCGCCCCTCTCCACGCTGCCGACTCCGCTGCAGACATCCTCGCCGCCAATCGCATGGCCAGCGGCGGCGACGCCTGGAACAACAAGGCCACCCTGCAAAGCGATTATGCGTACGTTGGCCAAGGTCTCACCGGCAGCGCCTCATCGCTGCAGGATCTGCGCAGCGGCGCGTTCGTCGACAGCTACCAGACCGGCCCCGTCAGCGGCGCCAACGGTTATGACGGCGAACAGGCCTGGGTGCGCGAGCCATCCGGCACGGTCGCCTCGCAAGGCGGCGGCGACACCCTGCAATTGGCCGTCAACGAGTCATACCGCGATCGAAACCTGTGGTGGCGCGCCGACCGCGGTGGCGCGCGCATCTCGGTGCCGCAGACCAGGCACGTCGGCGAGCGCGATTACGACGTGCTCACCGTGACGCCGCCTGGCGGCAAGCCGTTCGAAGCCTGGTTCGACGCACATACGCATCTGCTTGCGCGCACGGTGGAGCAGCAAGTCACGCTGACCGTCACCACCGACTACCGGGACTATGCCCCTGTCGATGGCGTACAGCTCGCGCGCCAATGGGTGGTGGACGATGGCAGCGGCGCCACCCATCAGCAGCGTTATACGTTGCGCTTGGCCCGCTTCCTGCCGCCGCGCGATGCCGCCGCCTATGCCAAGCCGAAGGTCGAGCTGCACGATTATTCGCTGGCTGGCGGCGCGCACGAAACCACGGTGCCGTTCCAGCTGATCAACAACCACATCTACGCGCCGGTGTCGATCAACGGCAGCAAGCCGCTGAACTTCATCTTCGATACCGGCGGCCATGACATTCTTACGCCGGCCACCGCCCAGTTGCTCGGCATCAAGGCCATCGGCAGCCAGACCGCCACCGGCGCCGGCGACAAAACCGCGCAAAGCGGATTGGCCCGAGTGGAGACGATACGCGTCGGCGCCGCCACGCTCAGCCGGCAACCGGTCGCCGTGCTGCAGTTCTCCACCGCCTCCGAAGGCGTCGACGAACAAGGCATGATCGGCTATGAGTTCTTCACCCGCTTCGTCACGCGCATCGACTATGGCAGGCACCTGCTTACCTTCATCGACAAGCGCTACTTCGATCCGAAAGATGCCGGCACGCCGGTACGCTTCCGCTTCTTTGGCCAATTCCCCGAGGTGCTTGGCTCCTACGACGGCATGGCAGGGCGATTCGGCATCGATACCGGCGCACGCAACACGCTGTCGCTGACGCGGCCGTTCGCTGCCCAAAACCAGCTGCGCGAACGCGAGCCGCACGGCATCGAGGCGCTGACGGGCTGGGGTGTCGGCGGCCCATCGCACGGTTACGTTTTCCGCGGCAAGGAGCTGGTGCTGGATGGCGTAAAGATCGCCTCCCCCTTGACCGAATTCAGCATCGACAAAGGCGGCGCCGGCGGCGTGGATGCGTTCCCGAACAACGTAGGCGGCGGGCTGCTGAAGCGCTTCGTGGTAACGCTCGACTACGCGCACCAGCTGATCTATCTGAAGCCGATCGAGGGCAAGGTTGCCGACCTGGACACCTTCGATCGCTCCGGCATGTGGATCAACCAGTCCGCGCAGGGATTCCAGATCGTCAATATCAGCAAGGGCTCGCCGGCAGATGCCGCAGGATTGCGCGCGAATGACGTCATCACCGCCGTCGACGGCACGCCCGTGCAGCAGTTGCGGCTGTACGAGCTGCGCGAGCGCTTGCGCAATGATCCGCCCGGCACCACCGTTACCTTGGCCATCCGTCGCACAGGTGTTGCCAGGACGGTGAAGCTGACTCTGCGGGATTTGATATGAATCGCTACGGACGAAGCGCCATGCCATGTGCGTACGTTCCCTCCTCAGCAAAGCACCTGACCAGCGTCGAGTTCCAGTTTGCCGGATCCGCTCCCTACCCCTACCTGCAGTACCTGATTAGCGCTATGTGTCAGTTACGCGACATATAGCCCCCTCCCCTGCGTAGGGGAGGGCGGGGGTGGGGTTGTTCGAGCTTGCAGCACGATTTGAACTTGTCGCGAGATTGCTTCACCCCACCCCAACCCTCCCCTACTACACGTAGGGGAGGGGGCAGATCCGGCGAACTGAGACCCGACGCTAATCAGCTACTTCGCAGGGGAGGGGGCAGATCACCGCAAGTAAGCAACAAGCCCATTAGTTGGCGCCATTGAATCGGGCCAGCCCACGATAGCTACCGCCAACTAACGCTCATCGCCTCACGGACAGCCTGCCGCGGCACCGTAACAATCGCCGTCGCGTCCGCATCATCCCAACGCCACGCCGCCGTCGCCCTGCCATTCACGCGCACCGATTGCGGCTTGCCGATCGCATGGATTCGCACTTCATACGCGCGCTGCGACGGCTGGCCATCGTACGTCCCCTTCACGGGTGCCACGGTCAGCTCATGGGATCCATCCGGTTCGCTGGCATAGCGCATCGGCGTGAGGGCATAACGGCCTTTTGCATAATCGAGCGACACGCCATCATCCTCGTACAGGTCGAAACGCCCGTTGCCTGAGCCGTACACGTTGACGATCAGCGTATCCAGCGGCTTGGCGTCCGAATAATCGCTGGGTTCCTGCTCGGGCACGATTGCGCCGTTACGTACGAACACCGGTATCTGGTCGACAGCGTAGTGCGCGGTAAACGATTTGCCGCCGTCGTAATGCTTGCCGCTGAAGAAATCGATCCATTCGCCGGGCGGCAGGTAGACCGTGCGGTTGCCGCTGGCATCGAGCACAGGCGCCACCAGCATGTCGTCGCCGAAGAAATATTCCTTGGAGTGCCGATAGGCTTCATCCAGCTGCGGGTATGGCAGATACAGGGGGCGCAGCAACGGCAGCGATAGCGTGTGCGCCTGCCATGTATACGTGTAGATGTAGGGAATCAGCTGCGTGCGCAGGCTGAAGAACTTGCGCATCAGCGCGATGCCCTTGTCGCCATAGACCCACGGCATGCGCACGTTGCCTTCGTGCGGATTGGCGTGCGCGCTGTGCATGCGCAGAATCGGGCTGAATGCGCCGAACTCGATCCAGCGCGCATAAAGGTCGAAATCGATCTTCGCGCCGTGGAAGCCGCCGATGTCGTGGCTGATGTACGGCACCAGCACGTTGCCGCCGCGCGCGGTAAAAGCCACTTCGTAGGCCAGCACCGGCCATTCGGAATACGTGTCGCCAGTGAAGAAGCCGGGATAACGTTCGCTGCCCCAGTCGCCGTAGCGGCCCAGGATAAAAGCGCGCTGGCCGGTGAGTTGCTGCGTAAAATCGTAAAACACCTTATTGGTCCACAACTGCGGATTGAGCCCTGGCATATCGGTGGCGCCACCGCCGCCGTCCACCCACCATGAATTCACGCCCGCCTGCATCAGCGGCCCATGCAGGTCGCGCATGAACACGTCCGCCTGCTGCGGGTTGGAAAGATCGAAGGCGATGCGCGGCGGCGGCGTGACGTCCTTGAGCGCAACCGGCCCGCGAAAGATGCCGCCGCCCTGTTCGCCGGGGACGACGCGCAAGGCGATCGCGTTGGCTCGTCCAGGTTGGACGTACGGCCTGATGTCCGCATACGTAAGGCGTCGGGGCCACTGCACATGGCTGTGCGCCACCTCCTTGCCGTTGACGAAAAGGCGATACGTCTGTCCCACTTCGCCCAGATACAAGTACAAGGCAGCCGGCAGCCTGGCCGGTAACGACACTGAGGTGCGATACCAGCCGATGCCCTGGTAATCCGCATAACCCTGCTTGTTCCACGCTTGGTCGGTGCGGATCGGCTTCCACGCGTGGTCGTCGTAGTCGGCGGCAAACCAATGCTGGCGCAAGCCTTGGTCGTGCGGATCGGGCGCGAATGTCCAGCCATGCGAAACGTCCAAATCGAACGAGGGCGTCGGTGGCAACGGCCGGTGCAAATCCTTCAGTACCTCGGGCGTGTGGCTGTCGCGATAGGAAAGAATGTTTTCCTTGGTGCCTGCATAACCGGGATGATCGTTGAGGCTGAGCTTGATGCCGCGCGCGTGCAGCCATTGCAAAAACTGTGAGGGCTGGGAAATCAGCGGGCTCCAGTCGTAGCCGCCCTGCCAGCCATAGTTGTGCCAGGCAAAGTCCAGTACCAGCGTGTCGAACGGAATGCGGTTCTCGCGCAGGCGCGACAGTTCCTCTTCCAGATACTGCTGGTTGTAATGCTGAAATTCCGGCGTATGCGCATCGGCGGTGTCCGGGAAATACTCGAAGTTGAAATCGGTGACCCAGTTGCCCAACGCATAGCGCGGAATCATCGGAATGCCACCGCACAGCTGGGCATAAGCCTGCAACACGCGCTGGTAGTCGTGGTTGTACGTAAACAGATACCAGTCCTGCCCGTAAGGCGTGGGGCGGGGCGTGAGCCACGCCGTTTTTTCGTCCCACAACGGCGTCTGGCTGTCGTCGATGAAGGCGTAGCCGCTGCGGCTGAGCAAGCCCGGCTTGGCCGGCTGCAACGGAATGTCGATGCCGGGAATGATGTCGTTGACCGGGCTTTGCGTATCGTCCTTGGTGAGGTTGCTGGCGCTGACGTGATCGAGCGAATAGGTGAGGCCGCCGAGGTTCTGCGTATCCACCTGGCCGGGATGCCAGGTATGCGGTGCGCCGTTCGGATTGGCCCAGGTCACCTGCAGGTTATCCGCGGTGAACGCGCCGCTGTTCAGCCGATAGCGCAAGCGCATGTTGCCGGTGCGCACCAGCAGCCAACCGTTCTCCCTGGACGATTGCACGTTCATCGCCGGCCAATCGCGCCTTTGCACCACCGCGGTCGGCGCATCCGCAAACTGACCATTGGCCGCATATTCCATGCGCACCAACGAGGGCGTGAGAAATTCGAAACGCGCGTGGCCAGCCACGATCGCGGTGGTGGTGTTCGGCGTCCGTGCATGGGAAACGAGCGGGGCCGACACCAGGCCGGTCAGCGCGATGAGAAGCATGCGGCGGAACACGTTCATGCGGGATCTCAGCGGGGGAAGACCTCGCATTTATACTCGCCTTGGCGTGGCGCCTGGCAGTTTGCGCAGCGGTAAAAAAGAACGGAGGCCACGCATGGCCTCCGTCCCATTGCGTGCTTACCAGCGGCGGTTTATTGCCCGTATTGCGACATGAAGCCCGCACCGACCGGGCTGCCCCAGCCCGTCACCAGGTCATAGCCGGTCACCGCCGAGTAGCTGCCCGACTTGCCGCTGGTGATGTCATGGAACGTCGCCGCGTAGATGCTGCTGCTGTTGATGTTGTTGTTGTAGATGGTGGGCAGGAAGAAGCCCAGATTCGACTTGCCATGGCTGGCCAATGACTGGTCGACCAGGGCGGCGTAGCCCGCCCACATCGGCGCCGCAAAGCTGGTGCCGCCGTACTGGTTGTACGTGCAGCTGCCGTTGCCGCACGCCATGAAGGTGAAGTTGGCATTGGCCGAAACGTCGGGCCCGTTGCGGTACGTGGTGGAGCCCTTGTTGCTGGCATTGATCGCGGGCGTCTGCCACGAAGGAATGGCGATCTTGTCGGGCGAAATGCCGCCCCCGCTGTCCACCCAAGCCGTTTCGGATGCCCATGGACCTGCGGCGCCGCTGGTGGTCAGGTCGGTTCCGCCGACACCGATGACATACGCGGCATCGGCCGGCCACGCTTCATTGCGCCTGGACCACGTCGAACTGTCGCCGGATGCGGCAAAGAAGCTCTGCCCCTGCGCGGCCATCTTCTGCCAATAGGGATTGAGCGTGGACGGATCGGCCGGCGTCCAGCCCCATGAGCAACCGATCGTGGCGGGCGGCGCATAGCCGTTCGTGGTCACGGTCATGGCGCTGATGATGGCCGTATCGGTGGAACCGACATACATCAGCACATTGCTCAAGCCCGGCGCCATGCCTTGCGCTTGCGTCACGTCCAGCGTTTGCTCGATGTCGGAGCAGCTGCCGGTGCAACCGGTCGAGGTGCCATCGGTGGAGATCAGGCGCAGGTTGTTGGGGTTGGTCTGGCCGGCCGTCGAATAGTAGAGCGCCACGTCCGACGTATTGATGCCGTAATACTCCAGCAGGCCTACGCTCTCGCCGGTGCCGGTCAAGGTACCGCCGTGGTAATAGGCCGCGCGCATATCGCTACCCAGGAACGAGGCGCTGGGGCCCGAACCGGTGGTGGCATGGCTCACGACCGCTTCCGGGCTGATGCCATGGGCGGCCGCATAGTCGCTCTTCTTGACGAACAGGGGATGGGGCAGCGAGTAATTGTCCAGGCCCGAAACGTGCCACAAGGGAATCGCCAGCGACGTGGTGGGCTCGCGATCCGGGCTGTAGAAAACGCGGTTGTCGGTGGGATGCCGATACGTATGCATCTTCACGTTGAAGGCCGATTCGACCGCCGACACCGGGCCGATCACCTGGATGTCCATGCGATCGCGGCTACCGCCCGCGATGACGAGCCCGTGTTGCTTGAGGTACTGCACGACGGTGTCGTAGTCGTTTTGCGTCGGGCCGAAGCGCGCAGTGAATTCCGCCGGCGTCAGGTAGTTGTGATAGTTCAGGCTCATCGGGTTGCTGACTTGCGCCAGGAAATTGTCCAGGCCCGCCTGATCGCGCACCGGCAGCACCACATCCAGGCTCATGAGCTTGCTGGCAGGCAGGGCGCTCACCATCTGCGCCGTATTGCTGCTTACGGCATTGCGCACGTGGTGCGTATACACCTGGCCGGCATTCGCTGCCGCGCTCGCGCCGAATGCCATGGCAATGGCCAGCGCCAGTGAGCAGGTCTTGCGTGACGAAAAAAGTCCTTTGGTTGTGCGTGTTCCAATCGAATCTTGTCTGGTCATGAATCTACTCCTCAAAGTTAAGTAGTCAGTGACAGCAAAAGAAAGAATCGAGGAATGCTAGAAGACGTACCGTTCCCTGTACTCCCCTCCCCAGGGGTGCCGAATGGCCGGCGGAGGGTAGGGCGGTATTTGTCGTTTTCGGGTGAACGATGCGGCGTTCTTTACACTTCTATACATAGGGCGCTACAGCCTGACGTGGATTTGTGCCGCAGATCACAGAGTGTGCGGCATCACGCAAGCCCGCCAAGCAGCGCCATGCCTGGCGCACAAGCCGATTCAAGACGCCTGCGCTCATTGCCGGGCAAGTTCACCTGCTTCGGTGGATTCTTGCGCACGTGGGCCGCAGCGTAACCCAACAAGCCGAGTGCATCCCGGCCTGCTTGATGACTTCAATGCGTCTGCGCAGCCGCCGCCGGCACCACCGCCATCACACGGGCCGGAAAGCCATCGCCGTCTTTCACCTTGGGCCACATCGCGATGAGCACCGCGCCCGTGGCGGGCACCTGGTCGAGATGGGCCATCGCCTCGATCTGGTAGCGGCCGTGCCGTAGCAACCAGGTTTCCGAATCCATGTTCGGCGTGGTGTCGGTATCGAGCGATTCGTGGCCGATCGCCACCACGCCGCGTTGCTCGATCAAGAATTTCACCGCCGCCAGCGACCAGGCCGGGAAGGGCGAACGCTTGAATCGCGCAGGGTTGGTGTTCCAATCCTTGGACATGTCGGTGCGCAAGGCCGCGAATGAACCGGATGGGACGCGGCCATGCACTTTTTCCCAATCGAGAATGTCGTCGACGCTCAACGCGTGATTGGGATCACTGTGCAGCAGGCCGGTGATGTCGAAAACGACCAAGGGCAAAATCATCTGATTGAGCGCAATGGCGTCGACCGTCGTGCCATGGGGATCGAAGTGCGCCGGCGGATCCACGTGCGTTCCATACTGGCCGACCATCGAAAAGTAATTGGCCCTGAAACCATCCTTGGCGATGGTGTAGGGCTGGCCGGTCTTGGGATCCTTGGCGGGTGTGATGCTGGCCTGGCCGAAGCCGCTCCACACCGGCGTGCTTGCGCTGAACGCATGCGTGAGGTCCACCAGCTTGCTGCCATGGATGATGGCGAGCAGCTCGCTGGCCTGGGTGTCATGCGCGTGGCTTGGGCTTGCCTGAGCGGCTACGCCCATGCTCAGGAGAGAGAATGCCAGGGCGGCAATGATGCGGTGGATCACCTGCGAACCTCCTTGCGGACCTGGAGCCAAGCCTACGCGGGTCGTTCTGCATTGTGTATGCCGGAACGGCTTGTCAGCCGCCCCGCTGCCGCGCTAGCCCAGCGCACGCACCCGCAGATTGCGCCCTTTGATCTTGCCGGCGCGCAAGCGCTCCAGCGCCTTGTTCGCGAGTGCGCGTTTGACGGCCACGTAGGCGCGCGTGGCGAAAACATCGATCTTGCCGACGTCTTCGGCGTTCAGGCCGGCGCTGCCGGTGAGCGCGCCCAGGATGTCGCCGGGGCGGAGCTTGTCCTGGCGGCCGGCATCGATGACCAAGGTTTTCATGGGGGCCAAATTGAGTGTCTTGCCGCGCGGCGAAGCGAGCTTCAGCGGATGCCAGGGCAAGGGCGTGCCGAGCACCTGTTCGATGTTTTGCGCTTTGGGTCGCTCGCGCGGCGTACATAGCGTTATCGCCAGGCCGGTCTGGCCGGCGCGGCCGGTGCGGCCGATGCGGTGGGTATGCGTATCGGGGTCGTGGGCCACGTCGTAGCTGATTACCAGCGGCAGGGCTGTGATGTCCAGCCCGCGCGCTGCTACATCGGTAGCCACCAGCACGGCGCAACTGCGGTTTGCGAACTGCACCAGCACTTCGTCGCGATCGCGTTGCTCCATGTCACCGTGCAGCGCCTGCGCAGAAAAACCGCGGCGGTCCAGCTCCTCCGCCACGGCGTCCACGTCGCGCCGCATATTGCAGAACACCAAGGCGTGCTGGCCGCGTTCGCCGGTCAGCAGCGTCGCCAGCGCGTCGACTTTGCTGGCCGGCTCAACCTCGATGAAGCGCTGCTCGATCGCAGGCTGGATATCGAGCGGCGCCTCGACGGTAATCTCGACCGGATTGCGCTGCATGCGCCGGCTTACCTCGCGGATATCGTCCGGGTAGGTGGCCGAAAAAAGCAGGGTCTGATGGTGCTTGGCGATACGGCCGACGATGTCGTCGATGGCTTCGCTGAATCCCATGTCCAGCATGCGGTCGGCTTCGTCCAGCACCAGTACCTTGATGCCGCCGCCGTGCAGGCTTCCGCGCTTAAGATGTTCCTGCACGCGGCCGGGCGTGCCGACCACAATGTGCGGATCGTGCGTGAGCGACGCCAATTGCGGCCCCAGCGGCATGCCGCCGCACAAGGTCAGCAGTTTTACGTTCGGGATATTGGCCGCGAGCTTGCGAATGGCCTTGCTCACCTGGTCCGCCAGCTCGCGCGTGGGGCACAGCACCAGCGCCTGCAGGCGAATGGATTCCACCTTTAAGGACTGCAGCAGGCTCAACCCAAACGCAGCCGTTTTGCCGCTGCCGGTCTGCGCCTGGGCAATCACGTCGCGTCCTTCCAGCATGGCCGGCAGGCTCTGCGCTTGGACGGGGGTCATTTCGGTATAGCCGAGTGTCTCGACACTGGCGAGCAAGGCGGGTTTGAGCGGGAGCGTGCTGAAAGCGGTCATGCGGCATGATCGCATAGCAGGTAGGTTGGCGGTGAGCGCATGCGACTGCGCAGGCAGGATGCCGAAGCGAACATTCGCGTAGCGAATGGCCCGGAGGGCGGGCTGCTGACGCAGCCCGTAACCCCAACGTTGCCCCATGTAGAACGCGATGTTGGGGTTCGGCGTTGCCTCACCGCCACTTCAGCGCTGGGTTGTCATTCCGGCGAACGCCGGAATCCAGTTTGAACAAGCTGTGCGGAGCACACAAAACCTTCATGTGGTGTGCTGCGCACATCATTCTTCACTGGATTCCGGCGTTCGCCGGAATGACGGCGCAAGTTGCGCCAACCAGCGATCGAGCTGATTGGCAAAGGCCTGTCGATCGCGCGCATGGAAGGCCGAGAGCCCGCCGGTGTGGATACCGGCGCCGCGCAGTTCTTCCGAGAAATTGCGCATCGACAAACGCTCGGCCATGTTGTCGGGCGTATAGCGTTCGCCGCGGGGATTGATCGCCACGCCGCCTTTGTCGATGACGCGCGCGGCCAGGGGAATGTCCTGGGTGACGACCAGGTCGCCGGACTGCATGCGTTCGACAATTTCATTGTCGGCCTCGTCAAGCCCGCCGCTGACGACGAGTGCGCTGATGTAGCGCGAGGGCGGTCGCGACACGCTGTGATTGGCGATCAAGGTCACGTGGATGCGCGCGCGCTCGGCGGCGCGAAAAAGAATCGTCTTGATCACGCCAGGGCAAGCATCGCCATCCACCCATATCCTTGGTGTGGCTGGCGCCGATGCATTCATACGTAGCCGCTGGGCGGCTCGCGTTTGGCTTCGTCCGGCTTGGCGCTGTCGCGCCCGCCTTTCTTCTTCGCCTGCTTGGCGTCTTGTTGTTTCTTCTTGGCCAGTTCGCGCTGGCGCTTTTCAAAGGAATAGTTTGGTTTTGCCAAGTGAGTGGTCTCGCTTATTCAATGCCATGGATGCGTTGCGTGCCGGCAATGGCCAGGCCTACTTCTTGTCGGAGGATGGCGCTGGAGCCGTGGCGGCGCCGCCTGCCTGGGCGTCCTTGGGCCTGTGATGAAACGGCGTGTTGCCCAGCACTTCAATGCGTCCGCCCGATTTGTTGAATGCGGCAATATCCGCCGCAATGCGCTCGCTGGTCAGCGTCTTGGGAGAAGCGCCGCCGGTATACGGTGCGCCGGTGCCGGATTGGCGATAGTTAGCCATGATGGATTCCTCTCATTTCAGGGTGATCTCGATATGGTCGGTACGCTGCTTGACGTACTCTGCGCGGATGGCTTTGCAATACGGTCCGCCCATCACGAATCGCCGGCAGACGGCGGGGCGGTTTTCATAAATGCCGCAATTCATGCGGCTGCGATCCATCGCCACGCACCAGCCGTCGTCAGCATGCGCCATCACGCGATGGCCTTGCGGCAGTTGCGCGGTAAGGTGCGCGGGTATGTCGTCTTCAGGTTCCAGGACAACCACCAGGCGACAGCACACCGCATCGCAAATGGCGCAATGTGCCTTGCCCTTCGCGTGCCTACTGAAGGAGGTCATGTCCGTGCAGCGATAGAAATGGCATCGATGCTCCCGAAGGGCGTGAGATGAGGGAGCGAAGCGGGCAACCGTGAAGAGTCGCGCGGGACGCCAGGGAGACGCAGATGGCTCGCGGGTTCCCATGGTACACCATGTGGAGATGCTGTACCGGAAACGTCAGATGGGTATCGGAAAGAACGAATCGAGACGCCCGATCGTTTTAGGAGTATGTTGAGTCATTTAGCGGTCGATATGCCAGGTATGCGTATGAACAACCCAGTCAAACCGTTGTCGGTAGCGGCCATTCATTCGGTTTATTCCGGCAAGAAGATCACGTCCGTGGTCGAGCAGGCGAAAGACTTCAAGTCCACCAACAACTTTGCGCGCGATGCGCAGCATTCAGGCCAGGCGCCTGAAAAACCCAAGGTGGAAAAGAAAAGGCCCGGTCGTGCGTGACCAGGCGCGCTAGCCTTGCGTTGTGCTTCGAGCGCCACGCTTGAGCGCGCGCTGACGGATGTGCGTGGCGTGCGTAGCGACGTGTGCTGGCATTGGCCAGCAACTGCCGTAAGCGTCGCTGCAACGAGTCGGTGTGTGCAAACCCCGGGCGTTGCGTCTTAAAAAAAGAGGCCAAAGCCTCTTTCTACGCGACAACCTTCAGTACTTTTTCTTGTTCGCAAAATCCGTGCGCGATGACGGACGCCCGGAGTGGCCCGGTTCGCGCTTGAACACGGAAGTCTTTGCATAACGAGACCCATCGATCGCGACCCCCGGGGATTTCGGCGAATCCTTCGGTGCATAAACACTATGAATCTGCGCCGCTGAAAGCGGTTCGACATTACGGGACATGATCGGCCTACCTGAAAAGGACACGCCGCGGCGAGCTGCGGCGATGCTGGAAAGGACCCTGCGTGGTGAGAGGCAAGGTAGGACTCACAGGCGACGGCTTGCGATCGCAGATGAGATGCCGGGTTCTATACGCACCCGGCCGCTCGATCATGCTCCGCTGCCGGGTAAATAGCAATTCAAAAAGAGGCGGCATCTCGCGCGCCATCGGGGACGGAACGACGCTTATCAAGTCGAGCGCATGCAAACATCCGGGTGCGCCTGTTGCCGCTGTTTCATCTGCAATAAGGACTATGCTGCGTGCTGAGCTAGCGAAGGGGCAACGGCCATGGCAACGGTTACCGGCAAGACGAAAAACGGATTCACCTACGAAGGCGATTACCAATACGCCAACGCCGATCGCGTCACCTGGACGGCCACCTACCGGCGCAGCGAACATTTCTACGGCATGCGCCACGGTCGTATCGATGAACTTAAGGGTGTTTCTGCTGAGGACGTCGACAACGCGGTCAAGGACGACATTGAGTCGATATGGACGCGCACCGGCTGATAAAACATGCACGGTAACCGTAGAAACTAACACTTGCTGTCCGATAGGGGCGTATGGTGGCAGTGACATCACCTATCCATTGACTGCTGCACGACGTCGCGCACGGATGCACGCCACCAGAAAAGCATGAGCATCCGATCATCCTGTGGTTTGAACAGCAAGCAGTGGGCGCTGCTGGGCGAGATCGTGAAGTGTTGTCCGTTGTCCACCCGCACGATAAGGCGACTCGCCGATCTGCGCCTCCTGCGCGAGGCCGGTCTGGTGACCACGCAGCAGACGAAGGTATGCGCCACCCGTTTGGGCATGGAGGCGCTTTGGTATCACAGCCTTCACTAGGGATGCTCTGATTTAATCCACCGCAGGCCGCAGCAGCCCTGTGCGCCCGCATAGCTTCGGTCCATCGTCTCGACAGACGGCCAGTCTGCCTTCCTCGCTCCTCAAAGCCGGGCACATCCATGTGCCCTCCCCGCGTGCGCCGATGGCCCTGTGCTTTGCGGACACACAGGGCCGCAGCAGCCTACGCTGAATTAATCAGAGCATCCCTAGGCAGCATGTCGATTTTCGGAATCCCCGTTCGTCTTACCCTCGTGTGGCCAGCAAGGCCGAATGAGAGAGGGGTAGCGAACGATGATCACCGTGTTTGGCGAAGGACGAGGCTTCAGGGTCATTTGGCTGTTGGAGGAAATGCGGCTCGCCTACCGGCTGAGGCCGGTGGATCTTCTGGCCGGCGTCGAGCAGGATGCGGAATTTCTCGCCATCAACCCAGCCGGGTTCATTCCGGCGATCCAGGACGGCGACGTCACCATGGTCGAGTCGATTGCGATCATGGAATACCTGATGGCTCGCTACGGGCCTACGCCGCTGGCGCCCAACCCGGATGATCCTGCCTTCCCGACATACCAACAGTTCCTTCACCTCGGCGAAGCCGGGCTCGCCGCTTCCATTTACTTCGTGGTTGGCGCGCGGAATTTCGCGCCGGAGTCCGAGCGGCAGAACTGGAGCGCCGGCCAGGCGCTAAGCGTTTTCGAGAGCCGGCTGAGCCTGGTGACGCGGCAGCTTGCCCGCACCCCCTATCTCGCCGGCGAGCATTTCACGGCCGCCGATATTTCGGTGACGTATGCCCTGGAACTGGCCCAAACCAGTGGCGGCGTCACCCTTGGCGAGGTGGAGCGGTCTTATATGGCACGCACCAGCGCACGCGAGGGCTACCAGCGCGCCATGGACACATGTCAGTCGAGGAGGGCGTGGTTGGCCAAGGCATCTTCTCAATGATCGCGCTTATCGTCACGGGCCGTTCCGACGAACACTGCATCTAGCCGTTATCGTCGTCCGCTACCGGCTTTATCTTGGGTGCTTTCAATCGACCACTTTTATAGAGGGCTTGCCGCAGCACAAACTCTATTTGCGCGTTAACGCTGCGCAGCTCATCGTCGGCCCAGCGCTGCACGGCGTCCAGAACGTTTGCACTGATGCGTAGGGGAAAGGCTTTCTTTTCAGCGCTCATGTCGCCATTAATTGTGCAGCGTGCCCGTGTTGAGCACCGGTTGCGTACCGCGTTCGCCACACAGTACGACCAGTAGATTGCTGACCATGGCAGCTTTCCGCTCTTCGTCGAGATCGACCACGCCCTGGGTGCGTAGCTTTTCCAGGGCCATGGCAACCATGCCTACGGCGCTGTCGACGATGCGTTGCCGCGCCGCAATGATGGCGCCTGCTTGCTGACGTTGCAGCATCGCTTGTGCGATTTCCTGCGCGTAGGCGAGATGACTGATTCGCGCTTCGCTGATCCGTACGCCGGCCTTGTCGAGTCTCGCCTGAATTTCATCGCGCAGGTGATTGTTGATGTCGTCACCGTGGCTGCGCAGCGATGGCTTGTCGTCGTCATGCCCATCATAGGGGTAACTCTGCGCCATCTGGCGAAGCGCAGATTCGCTTTGGACCTGCACGAAGTTTTCATAGTTATCCACGCAGAACGTCGCTTCGGCGGTATCGACGACCTGCCAAACGATGACGGCCGCGATTTCGATCGGATTGCCGTCACTGTCGTTGACCTTCAACTTGTTGCTTTCGAAGTTTCGCGTACGCAGCGAAACGCGGCGCCGTGTGCAGAAAGGATTGGTCCAACGCAGACCCTCTGTGCGCACCGTGCCTGCATAGCTCCCAAATAGTTGCAGTACCTGTCCTTCGTTGGGCGCAACCTGGAAAAAGCCTCTAAGCACCCAGACGGCAAGGACAAAGGCGGGGATGGCGGCCGGCCCGGTCCAAGTGGGTAGTGCGGAGAGCCCCACGTGGAGGAGCAGGCCGATGCCTGCCAGCAGGGCGGCGACGCAGGCCGCCATGAGTGGAATACCGGCGATCGAAAATCCAGGGCGCTCGTTCATGACTCAAGTCTCCGAAGGATGGCCTAGATGTATATCAAAGTGATATCAGTTTCCAGTGCCTGGCGGTTGCATGTCAAAAGTCGCCGAGACCGAATCATCGAATTTGCTGTCGTCAAAAGCGTTCGTTAAGCCGCGCCGCTAAGCGGCATCGGCTCAACGAAACGGCTGGGTGCTAGTGCCACTCCATTCCCTTGCACGCTTGGTGGATGGGCTGCCAGCACTTACGCCGCCGGGAGCAACCGACCAAGGGGAATCAGCGGCCCCACCGGCTTCAGGTCAAAGGCCAGCAGGCCGGCAGCGACCAAGGGCAACGAATCCAGCGCCGACTTGGCTTCATCGACCGATTCGACGTTCATCAGAAAGATCGGGCCGGACTTCTCGACAAACCAGAATTGCTCGACCTTGCCATCCAGATAGAGCTGGAGGGTGGCATGCACTTCAGTCGGCATGTGCGGCTTGAGCACGTCGGGGGTAAGGGCGACCGTTGGCGTAGCGATAGCCATGATTTTCATGGGTGGTTCCTCTTCGGTTGGATGCGGGCCTGGGCAACGACGAGCAATCTAGTCCCGGACCGCCAAAAGGAATATTGTCGTAAATGACAACTTTATGGTCATTTACGCCATGCGCATCACCATCCTCGCCCTGGACGGATTGTTCGACACCGGGCTCACCGTGACGCTCGAGGCCTTCGGCATCGCAAACCGGTTCGCGGCCGCACAAATGGCCGGCACACCCTTGTTTGACCTCTCGCTCGTCGGCGTGCGCAAGAAGGTGCGATCCGGCCTGGGGCTATCGTTGCCGGTGCAGGCCATAACGAGGAGTTTGAAGCCGGATTGGGTGATCGTCCCGGCGTTGAAGGCCTCGACACCGGACCGCTTGATCCCCGCGCTGGAGCGAAAGGACGTAGGCGACGCCAAGGCGCAACTGCTGGCGTGGCACGCGAAAGGCGCACACGTGGCCGCCGCCTGCGTCGGCTCGTTCCTGCTGGCGGAAACCGGATTGCTGGATCATCAGGACGCGACCACAACCTGGTGGCTCGCGCCATTGTTTCGGCAACGCTATCCGAATGTTTCGCTGGACGAATCACGCATGCTCGTGCCTTCAGGCAGGATGGTTACGGCGGGCGCTGCGATGGGACATCTGGACCTTGCGCTCTGGTTGATACGCAAAGCCAGCCCGGACCTTGCAGCCATGGTGTCGCGCTACCTGCTCGCCGATATCCGCTCCTCGCAAGCTGCATACATCATTCCCAACCATCTGGCGCAGGCAGATCCGCTCGTTCTGCGTTTCGAGCGCTGGGCGCGCGAGCATCTCAAGCAAGGGTTCTCGCTGCAGGACGCCGCGCATGCGCTGGCGACGAGCGCGCGCACCTTGCAGCGCCGCTGCCAGTCCGTGCTGGGCAAATCGCCGCTGGATTATTTTCAGGACCTGCGCGTTGAGCGCGCACGATCATTGGTCCAGGGCAGCGGCCTTGATCTCGAAACCATCGCAGCGGAGGTCGGCTACGCCGACGGAGCAACACTTCGAACGCTCTTGCGCCAACGCCTGGGGTGCGGCGTGCGGGAACTTCGAGCCGAACTGCGTTGATGGGCGCGCCCGCCAACGCGTATCAGGCCGGAATGTACGTCAACCTGATCACGTCCTGGGCGATCACATCGCTGGCCACCAGATGGAGCCGCGACCGAGGGCCGGCAAAGAATGGCTTGCCGTGGCCCAGTACCACGGGGTGGATGTAGAGCCGGTACTCATCGATGAGGCCAAGATCGGCGAGGCTTGCCGCCAGTTCCGCTCCGGCCACTTCGACCTCCCCGGCTAGCCCGGCTTTCAGCCGCGATATCGCCGCCTCGATGTCATCGGCGACAAGGGTGGCGTTCGCGCCGACGGAGGTCAGCGAGCGCGACACCACCCACTTCGGCTTGCTCCGCCACACCACGGCATAGCTGCGTTCATCCGCGCCCCAATCGGCAGAATCTTCGTCCCAATAACGCATCACCTCGTACATGCGGCGGCCGTACACCATGCCCGTCAGGCTGCGTACGCGATCTACGAGGTGACGAAACAGCATAGGGTCGGGAGGCCCTAGTTGCTGATGGTCGATATAGCCATCCAGGGACTGGTTCAACTCGAATATAAACTTCGCCATGGAAACCTCCGCTCGACAGTCTTCGGATCGTGGTGGTGCGAGTGCCTTGGAGTTGGCGTGATCATTACCGCGACGAATGGCGAAAGCGGAATTCGACAAGATACCCAGGCATTTTGCTGGCATTGAACGTTGGAGGCTCAAGGGGCGAAAGCTAGCCGCATGTCGGTACGGCCGGCCGGTTGCCGGCGTCGCCAAGCGCTTGATCTGCGTCATGTCGATTCGGGGACGGCCCGTACGTCGCCATTTCAAACACGGTAAAAATGCGGCCCATGTTGAAACCCATTAACGGTGTCGCAGCTCGCGCCGCGCCTTCACAACCATCAGGAGACCCCGATGACTCCCACCATTACTGCCTTTGAACGTTCGCCCGACGGCGGCATGGGGTTGGCGCGCGATACGCGCGTCCGCTGGGCGCTTGAAGAAGCCGGCCAATCCTACGAGGTTCGCCCGGTTTCGTTCGCCGCGATGAAGCAGCCCGCGCATCTGGCGCGGCATCCCTTTGGCCAGATTCCAACCTATGAGGAAGGCGATCTGGTGCTGTTCGAATCCGGCGCGATCATCTTGCATATTGCCTCGCGCCACGCGGGTTTGTTGCCGGAGGACGTCAATGCCCGTGCACGCGCGATCACCTGGATGTTTGCCGCGCTCAACACGGTAGAGCCGCCGATCCTTGAAATCGTCACCGCCAAGTTCACCGAGGGCGACAAGCCTTGGAGCAAGGAGCGCCTGCCCCTGATCGCGGATCGCATCCGCCACCGGCTGGGCCAGCTCTCCGCACGCCTAGGTGCTGAGGAATGGCTGGATGGCGCGTTCAGCGCGGGCGACCTGATGATGGTGTCCGTGCTGCTCAGGACGAGACCATCGGGTCTCCTGGATGAATTTCCCAGCCTGGCCGCCTACGTTGCGCGCGGCGAAGCGCGCCCTGCATACCAACGGGCTTTCGCTGCGCAGTTGGCGTTCAACACGGCGGAGCCCGCGGCCGGCTGACACAGGTTCGCTGTATGAGCGAGTGCGCCACCCCACGTTGCCGCACCGAGCATGGTCCGCGGCATCCGCGATACGAAGGGATGCGATGCCTGCCGCTACTTTAGTAAAAGCGGTGGCAACCACATGCCGATGGCCGCTCGGTAGATGCCGAAGCCGGTGGCAGCCGCCAGTACCACCAGCAGCGCGGCAATGATGTAGCGTCCCAGAGGGCCGCGCGCTCTTTCGGCTCGCAAGTAAGCTTCCAGTACCAATAGCGGCACCATCCATTCACCAGCTGCCAGTGCGAACAATGCAGGCCCTCGCATTGTTCTTGGATCAAAGCCGGCGATACCTCCGTTGATGGCAATCCATGCTGCAAGGCCGATACGAAAAAACCATACGCCAGCTGCTAGCACGAACAGCCGTAACGCCCAGCGCCGGTGTGCCGCAAAATTACGCGCGCGTGCGTAACGCCAGGCAAGAACCGCACATGCCAGTAGCAGGACACCGTTGATGGCAACGCTGCCATTCTGTGATGCACCGACAAGAGAGCGATCGTCTGCCATCATCACGAGCCCTGCCAGTCCGACGACAATCGCAACCGTTACATAGATGCGCCCGTTCCAGCGATGAAACCACGGTGCATGGCGGCGCAACGAGGGCACCAATTGCAGCGGTCCGCAGAGCGCGACAATCGAGGCGAGCAATACATGTGCTGCTACGATCGCATTGCCCAGTGGCTGGCCGGAAACATAGCCTGCCGGAAATACGCGATTCCATGCTGCCGCGTTGCCGCGCAGTGTCGCAGCGCCGTAGGTCCCGATGATGTAGGCGCCGAACACGGCGTGACCGGCGATGGCGACCATCCACCAGAGGGCGGCTGCCGATCGCAGCGCGTTGAGCCCTTGAGGAGCGGTTGGCACCGATGAGCGTGCGTGCTGGGTATTCTGAATACCTTGGTTCGCGGTCCTGCTATGAAGCTGTCGTACACCTGACGCGTCTGCTGCCGTGTCTGACATGGACTTCTCCCTTTTCCTTGCCGGCTCTACCAAAAGGAAAAACTGCGAGCAAAAAAATGGAACTGCTTGAACAGTAGATTGCAGCGATTAACCCGGCGCCCGCCCGCTCCATCGCCGCGTCAAAACCTGCATGGCGAAGTGTAGCCCCGGTTTCGGGTCGTCCAGGCGGAACGAATGGTAATACGCGCCAGCCCATTGCAGCAGGATGTTCCATAGTGGTCCGCGCGCCTGCGCGCTTTGCGCTTGAACGGTGCTGAGGTCTCGATAGAAGTCGACGCAGCCGGCGCCGGCCTTGTAGTCAAGCGTAGCTCGCTGCACCGGCAAGCCGAGGGCATCCTGGTACGCCATTTCGCAAACGTTGACGCTGCAGCGCGCCGCAAACTCCACGTAGGTCCATGCGCGCGTGTTGACCTCAAGAATGCGGTAAACGCCGTCGCGCTTGTCGCGCTTGAATTCCGCGCTGAAAATGCCGCGATAATTCAGCGCCGCCAGCAGGCGTTTGACATCGTCGACCGGCGTTTGCAGCTGTTCAAGCGGGATGCTGCGGCAGTACGAACTGTTGCCGAAATCGGGAGGTGAAATACGAATGCGTTGGCGCGCAAACAAGCCAGTCATCTCGCCGCGACCATCGAGGAAGCCGTCGACAAAATAATGATCCGACGCTGTGCCGGGTACGTATTCCTGCGCCATCAGCCGAAAGCCTTGATCGTGCAGGCGACGCCATGCAGCATGCAGTTCGTCCTTGCGCTTCACCCAGATGCCTTTCACACCGGTGACGTCGCTGAACTTTTGCGAGTTCACCGGTTTGATGAAAACACGGTCAAGCTCGTCGAAAGGTATTGCCTCGATATCCGCATCGCTTTCGATGCGAAAAGTGCGCGGGTGTGGAACATGCACGCTTTCCAGAAACGCAGAAAAACGTGACTTGTCCTGCAGGATTTCCTGCGTTTCGCGCGAGCTCGTGCTGAGAAAATACCGCGACGCCAGTTCGCTGCCAGGCAGATCGGTAAGCCATAGCGCAGCATCGTCGGCACCGGCAATCAGCACGGCTTTTGGCAGCGGCATATGGCGCAACCGTTCGATGGCGTGCGGCCCGAGCGAGCCGTCCCACGCCTCTCGTCCGGGTGTGGGGCGATACCAGCGCGAGTGGGTGACGTGATCGGATGCGGGGCACGCGACATAGGCAGGGATACCCACCATCGTCAGACAACGCAAAATGCCAAGCGCGGTCGGGCCCCGGCCCAATACGATCGCCGGCACGCTGTAATCGTCCCTTTTCCCCATGTCACGCTCCGGTATACGGTGTTACCAGATAATCGTCACCGCTGTGATCGATGAGGCATGCTAGCACCGTGTGCGAAGGCTATGGCTGAAGATAGTCGTTCGGCTCCACGAGTTGAAATCCTGACGTCTCGCTTACGCACTGCCGCAACAAGTAGGCGTGCCCGGCGCCGAAAAAAATTACGATCCGGTCGCCAAGCTGGGAAAGCTGCAGAAGCTTTGCGCAGATAAGGAAATTACGGCGATACCAGGCAGTCAACAGGTCTGCGCCAGGTTGGTCAGCGTTGTCGCCAATACGAAGGGCGGCTCGATAAAAGGCGTGGTCTTCTTTCAGGCGAGCCGGGTCATTGAGCAGGCGCAGTTCGGCGGAAATTCCCTTCGTGGCGAGCACGCGTGCCTCCTCGGCCACCTCTCGTTGCACCAATGCATCCTGCTCGGCGAGGAGACTGCCAAAGCCGTGGGCATTGGCATAAGCCTTCAGTTGCGGATACGGAAAATCACCATCCGCGTCGATCCCGTACACCGCCTTCGATCCGGCGAGCTTCGCCAGCCGAAATCCAAGCTGGACCACCTCATTTCGGGAAGGTGGAAGGGTGCCCGCAAGATACGTTGGATAGCGCTCTTCGACGACATTCTCGGGCCATTCAACGCCGATCTTGCTCGGCTTGAACTTGGCAAGTGCGCCTGCGATGGCCGAGATCTCCACCTGACGTTTCGGCGCAAGCACGTCATCGGCCTTCACGTCATAGAGATCGTGCCCAGGATTGTCCATGTGGTAAACACCGACGATCATCACTTCGACCGGAGCAGGCGAGTTCTGGGCGAATGAGAAGCCAGGCATCAAGAACATCGCCGCAGCAAGCCATGCCCACGGTGCATGAAACAGCCGCATGCCAAAGTCAGACATAAAGGGGTCCCTATTCAGGCTGATGACACGCCAGTCACGAGCGTATAGCCATCGCCAATATGTCGGCGATGGCTAACACACGCCAGTCGGTGTTGGACGTCTTTCACGGGTATTTGGTTTAAAAGTTGCGCCCGGCAGCGGAGCGCCAAGACCGAAGCACGGCCCAAGGGCTGCCGCGCGAATGCAGTACCCACGCAATCCTCGTCTTATAATTCGCCGGTAACCCGGGTGGCACTTGTATTCCAACCGTCGAGACGCGATGAGCCATGCGTTCAATTCGCTTCACAAAGAAGAGCATTCGGCGCTGGTTTGGACGCCTGTTCCAAATCGTACTAGCCGTCATCACGGTCATCGTGGTTTGCCATCCCACGCTTCACGTGTTTGCGCCGCTGCTCGATCTGATTGGATCGGTGGGCCTGGATGGGTTGCTCTTGATCCTGGAAGTGCAGCTTCTGGCGTGGTCCATCCCAATCCTTCGTCACCGTGTTGCCCCGGCGGTTACACAGTGCTGGAACCGCCACGTCGCTTCGAGCCTCGGTTTACCGTCAAGTGAAAACGTATTTTTTGACGCCACGCTGGGCTTCTTCCACTTTCTGTTGCTACGCGGTGGCGCGCCCGGTTTGACGATCTATCTTTTTTATATTGCTTTTGCTTGCCATTTCAGCATCCATGTTCACATGGCGCTGAGCTAAGGAAGAGTCGGAACTCGGCATCCCATCAAACGCCGCGCTCGAAAATCGCGCGGGCCATTCCTCAAGCCGACAATAATCTCAAGCAATTCGAACTCCGATCCGATTCAGCGCCTTGCCTTTTTAATATTGCTGCTCGATGGGGCTGTCAGGATGGCGCTCGAGATAATGTGAAAGAGATGATCGGCGCGCGGCGCGAATGAGGGTTGGCCGGCCGCCCAGGCAAGCGCCGACATCAGGGCGAACAGGTCGGCCCCATTCATATCGGCGCGCGCCGTTCCCTCAGCCTGGGCACGCAGCAGCAGTCGCTCTCCCACGGAATGCACCGTGGCGCATGACGCATACAGCGCGGACTCCGGATCCTCGTGGGCGCTTGCTATCAAGTCGACGACGCCGCGATAGCTAAGGACAAACGCCACGCCATCGCGAAACCAGGAAACAAGCGCTTCGTCGGGTGGCAGCGACGCCTCAAGTTCGTCGGCCTTCTGCGCCAGCGCGTCCAGCGTCGTACTCATCAACGCTTCAAACAAAGCTTCGCGCGTCGGGAAATGCCGTAGCAGCGTGGCCAACCCCACGTCGGCCCGGCGAGCGATGTCTCGCATGGACGCATCGACACCGTCCTCGCTGACGACGTCCCGCGCGACGGCAAGCAGGTGGTCGTAGTTTTTTTTGGCGTCGGCTCGCATGGGTTGCCTTGACAAGTGGATCAGCGATCCATATATTCGGATCACTGATCCACATATATGGATCGCTGATCCACAAGATACAGCGCGCTCATACAAATGGAAACAGAGACGCTGTCCCGACACGACGAAAGGTGAAAACTCATGGGTAAGCTTGAAGGTAAGGTCGCAGTTGTTACAGGTGGATCAAGCGGCATGGCGCTGGCAAGCGCCAAGCGGTTCGTGGAAGAAGGCGCGTACGTTTTCATCACGGGCCGAAGGCAGGAGGCGCTCGATGAGGCGGTCAAGCTGATCGGGCGGAACGTGACGGGCGTGCGCGGCGACGCGGCCAATCTCGACGACCTTGATCGTCTGTTCGACACGGTCAAACGGGAAAAAGGCCGCATCGATGTCCTGTACGCAAGCGCCGGCACCGGCGAAGCCGTTCCGTTGGGCGAGATTACCGAGCAGCATTTCGATGCAACGTTCGGCCTGAATACGCGCGGTACGCTGTTTACGGTTCAGAAGGCGCTGCCGCTGTTCAACGATGGCGGATCGATCTTCATGACCGGGTCGGTTGCTTCGGTGAAAGGTTTTCCCGGTTACGGCGTGTATGCGGCGAGCAAGGCGGCGTTGCGCTCATTCGCGCGCACGTGGCTCAACGAATTGAAGGGCAGGAATATCCGGGTGAACGTGCTGAGCCCGGGGCCGATCGCCACACCCATGCAGGACCAGGTTCTCACCGAGGAGGCGAAGCAGATGTTCGAATCCTTGATCCCGCGCGGAAAGATGGGGCGTGCCGAGGAAATCGCGACGGTTGCGCTGTTTCTCGCATCAGACGATTCGAGCTTCGTGAATGGGGTGGAGTTGTCCGTCGACGGCGGCTTCTCGGCCATCTGACATCGCGCCGAAGAGCCTGTGTGTGGAGGCCCGCGCGGATGAATGCCGGGCCATCAACGTCAACACGGATCGGAATAGCAACATGACTTACGCAATTATAGGTTTCGGCGCGATCGGCCAGGCGCTGGCCCGCATGTTCGCCCGCAAAAACATCGACGTGGCCGTCGCAAGCAGGCATCCGCCTGAAGCGCTCGCGCCGCAGGCGAATGCGATCGGTCCGACGATCGTTCCCAGGACATTGAAGGACGCGCTCGAGGCCGACCTCGTGATGCTGGCTGTCCCATTCGGGCAGCACCAACAGGTTGCGAACGCTCGGGCAAGCTGGAAGGGCAAGATCGTGATCGATGTGACCAACACGCTCGACGATCTGGGCGACGTTCCTTCCTCGTCGGTGGTAGCCCAGGCGCTGCCCGGCGCGCAACTGGTCAAAGCGTTCAACCATCTGGCCGCCCGCGTTCTCGCGGAAGACCCGGCCATCAACGGCGGACGACGGGTTGTATTCCTGTCGAGCGACGATGAAGGTGCGACGGCAACGGTGGCCGCCCTCGTCGAACGGCTCGGCTATGCGCCGGTGAATCTCGGCAGGATCGCGGAAGGCGGCCAGCTGGTGCAGGCGCGGAACGGCGTCTGGGGGCCGCTGATCTTCCAGGACCTGTTCAAGAAGACGTCGTGAAAGTGGCTGCCTACCTCGATACAGGCAATAAAAAGCCCGCAAGAGGGAGCTTGCGGGCTTCGGGGTCATCCATCTTTACGTTGCTTGGCGAGGAGGGGAGGCCCGGCTAAGCGGTGGGACTGATGTCTCTCGACATGCGAGTAACTATACCTGCCGGTACATTAATAAAACGTAATTTTGCTTGGGCTCGCGTGATGTAGGTGGGACTGGCTTGCCAAGGCGGTCAGCTGAGCGTTGCGACTCCGCGGAAGCAAACCGTGCCGGCGCCATCGTGAACTCCGATCTGCTATCGATCTGCCGATGCGGATCACCCCGTCGAGGCCGTCTTCACCTGATCGATCGAGACGGCTTTGGCGCTGCGGTCGGCACAGGTGCGGAATGTTCGGCTCATGGTGCTTGCTCTAGAACAGGGTAGTCGATATAGCCCTGAGGACCGTCGGTATAGAACGTTTCGCGTTCCGGCGCATTGAGCGGCGCGCCGGCTACGAAGCGTTGTAAAAGGTCGGGGTTCGCGAGATACAGACTGCCGAACACGGCGGCGTCGGCATCGCGGCTCGCGATCAGCGACGCGGCACTCTCCCGGTCCAGTCCCCCGCCGAGCAGCAGCGCGCCGTTGAACAGCGGCCGCACCAGCGCGCGATAGTCAAACGCGCTGCCGGTCCGGGCGAGATGCAGGTATGCGAGCTGCAGCGTGCTGACCCGCTGCACGAGGTACTGGTAGGTTTCCTGCGGTGCCGCGTCGGTCACGCTGTTGAAGCCCATTTCCGGCGAGATCTTGATGCCGACGCGATCGCTGCCCGCTTCGGCGATCATCGCCTCCAGCACTTCAACGATGAAGCGTGCGCGATTCTCCGGCGATCCACCGTAGCGATCGGTGCGCTGATTGGTCCCCGACGACAGGAACTGTTCCGGCAGATAGCCGGAGGCCGCATGCAGTTCGACCCCGTCGAATCCGGCCTGCAACGCGTGACGCGTAGCCAGCCGGTATTCGTCGACGATGGCAGCGATCTCGTCGGTGTCGAGCGCGCGCGGCACGACGAAGTCCTGCAAGCCGGTCGCGGTGTATGTCTGGCCAGCGGCGGCGATCGCCGAAGGCGCGACGGGTGTCGCCCCACCCGGCAGCATGCTCGGATGCGAGATGCGTCCGGTGTGCATCAACTGCAGGAAGATCAGGCCACCCCGCGCGTGGATCGCATCGGTGATGCGCCTCCATCCCTCGATCTGTGCGGCGGAGTGGATGCCCGGCGTGCGAACGTAGCCTTTGCCCATCGGCGACGGGAAAGCCCCTTCGGTGATGATCAGGCCGGCGTCCGCGCGCTGCGCGTAGTACTGCGCGGCGAGCGCGGAGGGTACGCCGGTGGTGTCGTCGGCACGCGAGCGCGTCATCGGCGCCATCACCAGCCGGTTGCGCAGCCTGTAGCGTCCAATGCGAACGGTTTCGTTGAGCGGGTTCATGTCGATTCCTCGGCAGGGTGAAGAGTGTCGACACGATGAACTGATTCATGGGTGGGATAAAGGTCTAGAATTGAAATCACTGATCCACCCATGGAGCAATGACGTGGAACTGCTCAGCTACATGCAGCTGTTCGTCGAGGTTGCACGCACCAAGAGTTTTCGCCGGGCGGCGGACGCCCTGGATATGCCGAACTCGACGCTGTCGCGTCACATTGCGGAGCTGGAGAAGAAGATCGGTCTGCGGCTGCTGAATCGCTCGACGCGCAAGGTCGAGCTGACCGAAGCGGGCGAGGTGTATTTCAAGCGCTGCCAGAGCATCGTGGAGGAAGCACGGATCGCGCACGAGTCGCTCCTGGACGTGGCCGAGCGTCCGACCGGCACGCTACGGGTTTCGATGCCCGCGGACCTCGCGACCGGTTATCTCGCGCCGATCATTGCGGACTTCGCCAAGGCGTATCCGCTGATCGCGTTCGAATTCGATCTGTCGCCGCGCCCTATCGATCTACACGCGGAGCCCTTCGATCTGGCGATCCGCATCGGTCCGCCGCCCACGACGCCGTCGACGCTCATCGCGCGGCCGATCGCGGTGCTGCCGCGCTATCTGTACGCGTCGCCCGAATATCTGCGCAGCGCTGCGCCGCTTACGCACCCCAACGATCTCGACCAGCACGTGGTCTGCATCGTGGAGGGCGCAGGGAGGCTGGGGCGAGCCGAGGGGACGTTCCATCGCGGCGGCGAATCGGTCGAGGTGACGATCGGGACACGCTTTGCGATGAACAGCGTCGCGCTGAGCCGCGCGCTGGCGATACAAAGTGTCGGCCTTGCTGTGCTGAACCATGTGCTCGCGCTGGACGATGTCCAGTCGGGGCGCCTCGTTCGCGTGCTGCCCGACTGGAGCCTTGCGCCGGTCCAGGTGCACGCTGTAACCGCAACCCGTCTGCTACCGGCGCGAGTGCGGCTGTTCATCGACTTCCTGAAGACGCAATTGGGCGAGCGGTAGAAAGGCGTCCCTGCTTGGGAGCCAAATCGCAAGCACATCACCGCGCCGGGCAAGCGCCGCCCGTTTCACACCTTTGCTGTCCGTTCGAGCAGTGGCTCACCATTTGGCGCTGCATTACAGGCGCGGTGACGAGCCACACCACTGGCCGATCCATGCTCGCCCGGAGGATTCGAAGCTGCCCAAGGCCGTTCGAATGTCTTCCAAGATCGCGTCTCGGGTCTTCTGATTGATCTCTCCGGGATGGAATCTGTGCTCTCAAACCAGCATCGACTGTTGGGCGAAGATACCCGCCATCGCGCCTTGCCATGATGCCGTGGTGACCGAAGGCATGAGGGGATTGGCGAGGTCGCCGGCGGCGTAGACGCCGGGCATGCTGGTTTCGCGGCGCTCATCGACCTTGAGGACGATGCCTAGGGGCGTATCGATTGTGGCGAGGCCCAGTGATTCATGCAGGCTTGCGGACGGCTTGTTGCGCGGATGCGCGAACAAGATGTCGACCCCGACATTGGGGCCGGTATCGAGATTGACCGTGGCGCTATGGCCCCCATGATGGGCGATCTTGGTGATCCGGCTATCGACGACAGGTATGTTGCGGCGCGCTAGATCGGCCCGGATATCGGGCGGAATGTCGTGACCATCGGCGAAGAGGGTCAACCTGTCGGTCCAATCGTGGAACAGCCTGACCTGATTGTGCGACTGCGGACCGGACCACACGAGGCCCCAATGCTGGCCAGCGACTTCAAAGCCGTCGCAATAAGGGCAGGGCACGATGGAGGTTCCCCAGCCTTCAGCGAAGCCCGGAACATCTGGCATCTGGTCGGCGATGCCATAGCTCAGGATCAGGCGGCGCGCTTTAAGGCCTTCGCCATCGGCAGTGAGAACGGAGAAATCGTCGATGGCGCCGGAGATGCTGTCGGCCCGGGCATTGACCAGCCTGATCGTGGGATAGCGCGCCAACTGCTGTCGCGCCTCGGCCAGGATGTCCAGCGGTGGCTTGTGATCGTGGCCGAGCAGCCCATGCGAATGGCCGGCGAAGCGGTTGCGCGGCTGGCCGGTATCGAGAACGGTGACCTTGCGGCGGGCGCGGCCGAGCTGCAGGGCGGCCGCGAGACCGGCAAAGCTGCCGCCGATGATGATGACGTCATCCATGGTGATGGACTCCGTGTGTGGATAAGGGGTTAGGTTGGGGCTGGCTTGCACATTTTAGACACTGCACGGTACCCTAATTCTGGATTTAGGATACTGTCAAGGACTGCAATTCTCGTGACCGAAAACAGCCAGGGCCGGCGCGGGCGGCCCGCCAACCAGGCGCTTGGCCAAACGATCGTCGACGCCGCGCGCGAGCTCTTTGTGGAATTGGGTTTTCAAGCGACGACATTGGACAAGGTCGCCCAGCGAGCAAAGATATCCAAGCTCAGCATTTATCGGCACTTCGAGAACAAGGAGGCGCTGTTCAGCGCGGCCATCGCGGCCGGCTGCCATCAGTTGTTTGCACCACAGTCCCTTGTTGAAGGCGTCGAAGGTTCGGTCGAAGATCGGCTGATGGCGGTGGGATCATTACTGCTTCGCACGCTGTTGAGATCAGACGTCCGCAGTGTCGAAGCCATGGTCATGGCCGACAAGACGAATCAAAAGTCGTTAAGCAAGCTCCAATACGAAGCCGGCCCCGCCCATGTCATTGCCCAAATTGAGGCCCTGTTACGCCAGTTGCACGCGAAGTCGGTCCTGAACGTGCCCGATCCTCTCCAGTCTGCGCGCTTGTTTGCCGCGCTTTTCAAAGGATCCGATCTTCTGATCATCGCGCGCTTCGATCAGGCGAGAGCAGAGGACGACAACGAAATCGAATCCTATTGCCGGTCGGCCGTCGCCATGTTCATTGCCGCGCACGGTGGCAATGACCACGCGGGGAGATAGCGTTTATCCTCGATACAATCCTGGCAAAGGCATCGAGAGTTATTTTTCAGAAACTGGAACTTCTTGGCAATGAGTTCTAACAAATCGCTGCGGCTGTCACTTGCCCGATCGCCCGCGGTTGCCTCCTCGACTACGGCCGTTGCAACTGCAACTGCAACTGCAACTGAGCTCAAGCGTTAGCGCCTGCACATGCTCATTCACGATTACAACGGCAAGGGTGTGTGGAGTGTAGAAGCTGTCCAAGGGCGATACCTGGAGTACTGTGGCCGGCTGGGTGTTGAGGCTCCCCGCGAACTGTTGCCAAAAATCTACAAGCGACCTGAGGCGACCTGGATTTATCCGATCATGGAGCCGGTCATTGATGGCATCAAAGCTGGTGACGCTGCCTGTGCAATGCTGGGCGTCGAGTTCATGGAGCAAGACACTAGATTTCCCTTTGGCCGGGTACTTAAGAGCAATACTGCACGGGCTCTAAGGAGAGCGGATCTTTCGCCAGCCCTTAAAGCCCGCATTAGGCGGCGGATCGCAGCTATGTTGGCTGCAGGCAATACGCCTCGCGAGTTCAAAGAGTATGCCCGTCTGCTTCGGAAAGTCGGTTTCGAGGAACTTTGGCCCCGCATGTCCGCTACAGCGCCAGTGGGCAACAAGTACGCCATGCGCTACTTTGCCTACTTTCGTGCAATTCAAGAGCGATCCGCCTCAGTCGTACCGGGTGGCCGAGTGTATTTAGCTAACCATGAGCGTGGAATGCAGGGCGGCGAATGAATAAGTCTTCACTACATGGACAAGAATACCGAAGCGCGTTCATCCTCTACAGCGTGGACGGAAAGCGAGCTGCTGAAGTGCTGCAGTTTCGCAATGGTGAAGCATATATCGACGAGAAAGAAAGGTTCGAAGGGACCACATTTAAGAATAGGCATTCCGGCAGTTTGGTCGGTCCATTCGCTTCACCAGAAGATGCGGAAAAATTCATAGTGGCGACTTCCTGGTTTCGCGGTGGTCACGAATAGGCGTCCGCTACCGACCCGAAGCGGATGTTGCGCGATACTTTATACGCAGCATCACGGCAATCCATCAGCTTTCACGTTGGGTGGTTTGTATGGGTCTGGAAACCAATCATTAAGGATCAACCATGCCTGTTTCTATAGTCGCCTGATCCGGGTATTCCGAAGTGGTTCAATTTTTGGACACGTCAGCCTTTGGTTGGAGCGTTATTTGCTGGCGTTACACGTATATGCAGGCGCGTAACTCACACTGTCCTCGTCGCCACTACCGGCGGCACGCGAGATGCCCGTCTTGCGGGCACGTAGGCCGCAGCCTGCCCCAGCAGCAATATCGTGGCCATGCCAACCAGCATATAGGCCATGGGTAGCCGAGGCACCGCGTAGTGGCGCATCAGCCAGATGTTGAGGCCAATCGCCAGAAGCAGTCCTAACGTCGCCCCCATACCACCGATGAACAGGTTCTCAAGCAAGAAGTGCTGCAACACGTCGAGCTTGCGCGCCCCTAGTGCGCGATGCACGCCAATCTGCTTCTGTCGCTGCGCCACCCAGAAGCTGGTGAGGCCCACAATGCCGGCGGCAGTCACGCAAAGCAGGATCAGGCTGATCACTCCCATCAGCATCGCCATGCCGCGATCGGCGCGATATACCTTAGCGCGGATCTCGGAGAATGGCTGGATGCCCCAGCTATCCGGCATCAGGCGCATCGGGTCGACCGCAAGCAACGCTTTGCGCGCCTCGCGCATAACCGCCCGCTCGCGACCCGGTTTCGTACGCACCGCATAGCTGGCCGTGGCATCGTCCTGGCGCACCGGTTCCAGCACCGAGTTGTAAGACCAACCGCTGCCCCACTTCGAAAGTGTCGGCGTCTGCAGCCGTTGCACTATGCCCACGATGGTCGCCGGCTTACCATCCTGGTAGATAGTCTTGCCCAGTGCATCGCCACGTGGAAACAGTGCATCGGCCACCGGCTGGCTCACGATGACCACGGGCGAAACGGCCGTGCTGCGAATGGCATGGTGCCGGATCTCGTCAGGCGTGAAGTCGCGCCCCGCGACCAGCCGCACGCCGAGCGTACTGCGCAGATGTTCGTCGCCGTAGTAATAGGCCGCCTGTACATTCGGCCCTGTCGACTGCGGCTCAAGCGTGAGGTAGCCACTCCAGATCATGCCTTGCAACGGCATGCTGCTGGAGGCGGCTACCTCTTGGACATCCGGCAGGCCGCGCAACACGGCGAGATCCGTGCGCTGCATGGCATCCAGTTGCTCGACGGCTGGGGCGTTGTCACCTGCCGGCGCGTTGAGCCATTGTTGCGAAATGCGGATCAGGCCTTCCTCGACCATGCCGGTTGGGCGATCCATCCGCGCGATGCGCTGACCGATAATGAAGATCGCGTTGCAGATGATCGCCAGGGTCAGCGCAATCTGCAACGCAATCAGCGCGACGCCAGTCTTGTGCCGCCGCAGAGCGGCGAGAATCGGGTGGAGTCTCATCGCGCGCTCCTCATTGCGTCTTCAACTGCCATGCGGGCTGGACACGCGAAGCCCGCATCGCCGGATACAAGCCGGCCAGCACAGTCGCCAGCACCGCCACCAACACGGTGAGCAACAATAGGCTCACATCCACATGTGCCAAACCCACCAGATACATAGGCAGCACCTGGCCAGTAGCAAGCACACCCACCCCTGTTAGCAGCAGACCGAGTATTCCACCGGCCACGCCTATCACTGCGGCTTCGGCAAGGAACTGCATGCAGATTGCGCTGCGCGAGGCCCCCAACGCGCGACGTACACCGATCTCGCCGCTGCGTCGAAGGAACTTCGTCAGCAGCAGCCCCACCGTATTGAGCAGGCACACCAGCAGCAGGCCGAGGGCCACCAGCATCGACACCTTCGTGTCGTCTGGCACGACGTGCTCGTGATTCAGCCAAGCCTGCAGATCGCGCAGCCGATTGTTGGGCGCCCAGTCGAAACGGCCCAGCCGCTGCTGTTCGCGTGCGTAGTCGTCGAGATACAGCCGGTAGCGTTGCACTGCCGCTGCACCGTCCAGTTCGACCATGTAGGCGATCCAGGTGCAGGCCGATGACTGAAGACCGGCAAATCCCTGCGCACTCGGCATCCTGCCCTTCGGGCAGTTGGTGGCGCCGGCATTCTCCATGTTTGCCCCGATGGCCGCTTGGAAAGGCAGGAACAGGTCAGGGCCGTCGCCACCGAAACCACCGGTGTCGACCACATCAAAAAAGATCGGCTGAGGGTTCCATGGCTTCATCACGCCGACCACGCGATAGTCTCGGCCACCAATGCTCACCGTCCTGCCGATACTGTCTACACCGCCGAACAATCTGCGGTTGATCGTGTCGCCGATCACCACCACCGGCGCCCCTCGTGAATCGGCGTCCGCGCTCCAGCCGCTGCCGTATTCGAAGGGGACATCTAACATCGGGAAGAACTCGCCATACACCGCAAAACCGTTCAGCGGAATCGGCGTACGGCTGGCATCCGTGGGCAGTACCGAGGGTGCAACGGCATAAATCGTCGACTGACGCGCGGCGCGATGGTCACGCATCAAGGCCATTGCATCGATGTAATCCAATGCATCCTGCGGCTCGCCATCGTCGGCGCGTCCGGCAGGCCCCCATGTGTCGACCTGAGGCACGAACAGGCTGGACGACCTCCATGGAATCGGATCTCCAGACACCGCACGGAATACCGCATAAGTCGTCATTGACGCCCCTACTCCAAAGCCGATGGCAAGCACCATCAATAGGGTGAGTCCCGTGCTACGGCGTAGGCTGCGCACGGCGATTTCCAGGTAATAGCCGAACATCCCCATGCCCTGTCATTCCCCCAATACAAGACTAGGCTGTCCGAGGTGTCATTCCTCGGATAACCGTAACCATTCAGCAATCGGCGTGCCAACCCACAGAGCACTGACTAATCAGGTACTTGGTAGCACATCGACGACGCGGGAGCAGTGTCCGCGGACAGTGCGCGGACACTTGCGTCTTCGATGGCAGACGCCGGTCGTTCCTGGGCATGAACAACCATTCCGCCGCGGGGTTGATCCAGCCGCGTGATGCTTTGTTGGACATGCTCGATCGGATCAGCGGCAAATGGGACGTGGCCCGATTGGCAGGGATGGCGTCCTCTCGCCTGAGCGATGAAATGGGATCACTTCGCGTTTGCGCACACTACTCGCTGGGATAAGCTCGCCACCATGCATCCCTGAAGCTACCGTTTCATCCACAGTGGCGCAGGCTGTCGCCGGCACGGTCGGTGCGAATACCAATATGTTGTCAGGCCGTGCCGGAATGCCGTTCAGGCACCACTGGGGCCTGCACCCGGCCCGCTATTATCGAAAGAAAAAGCGAAGCGTCGGTGGGTAAGCCGTCTTAACGCCTTGCCTGGGATGGAGCAAAAGTACGCTCTACGACAAGGTTTAAATGCTGCGACAAGATTTAGGGCGGTCGCGACAAGGTTAAGCATCGCCGACACAAAGCCCGCAGGCCCCCCTTGCGGGTTTTCTATTGCAGGATTTGGCTGTTGCTAGCTCGGGACCGCCGCTTAGCGACAGGGTTACCTGTTTGCGACAGGGTTAAGCGTTTTGCGACAAGAAAAGGCGTTCCCGTGGACAGAGCTTCATGGTTTGTGCCTTTTGGTACTCCATAGTTTGTGCATTTAACCGCATGACGGCACAGACTATGATGTCCATTGAGACTCGTAGTCTGTGCATGCTCTTTTGGGTCAATGAGTTACCTGTCGCGCAAATTCGGAAAGCGACCTGGGATAACCCCATAGTGTGTGCAATCGGACCACACTAAAGCCGATCGAGTGGGCTGAGATGTCCGCTTTCGACCCAAGCGTAACTCCCGCAACATCGAACTCGAACCCGACAGGAGCGGGCATCTTCGCACCCGTTCAGATGATGGAGCGCACCACGCCTCCGTCCACGCGAACGGCCGCGCCGGTGGTGGCCGAGGCCTGCTCCGAGGCGAGATAAACACTCAGATTGGCGACTTCATCCACCGTGGCGAGGCGCTGAATCAAGGAAGTGGGACGGTGGGTGGCGATGAAGTCGCGTTCGACCTCTGCCTGCGAAATGCCTTTGTCGGCAGCGATCTTTGCAAAGAAGTCCCCCACTCCTTCGGACCGGGTGGGGCCCGGCAAGATGGCGTTGACGGTGACGCCTGTTCCGGCCAGCGTTTCGGCCAGGCCGCGCGACACGGCGAGTTGCGCCGTCTTCGTGGTGCCGTAATGAACCATTTCCGCGGGGATCTGCACGCCCGATTCGCTGGAGAGGAACTGGATGCGGCCCCAACCACGTTTGGCCATTCCCTGCGCGTAGTGTCTGGCAAGGCGAATGCCGCTCAGAACATTCACTTCGAAGAATCGAATCCAGTCTTCGTCGGGAATATCGAAGAATGCCTTTGGCTCGAAGATACCCAGGTTGTTCACCAGTATGTCCGTCGCCGGTATGGCTTCGATCAGTGCCTGCGCGCCCTTGCTCGTCCCGAGATCGGCGGCGATGCCTGACACCTTTGCATGGGGAATGTCCTTGCTGAGGGTGGTGATCGCATCGTCCACGCGTTGCTGCGTTCGTCCCGTGACAATGACTTGAGCGCCGGCGGCGGCCAGGCCGCTCGCGATGGCAAGCCCGATACCCGCCGTCGAGCCGGTCACGATGGCGGTCTTGTTGTTCAGTTCGATCTGCATGGAAATCTCCTGTCGAATGATTCGGCAAGGTTGTCTGAGTTTTGCCACCGACCAGCAATTCTGCGCGTTTAGAGCCCATGGGACGTCTGCTTGTGGGTTTGATGGATATCGCCGTCAACTTCAAAGTGCACCTGCATGCAGGTGCACTTTCTGTACGGTTCTCTTTCAATGCTGGGCTACGGATCCATTGGCTCCGCCCGCCAAAGGTTTCCCGTCGATGAAGTTGCGCACTGCCGCGACAGTGACGTCGGGTGCTTCCTCCATGAGCCAATGTCCGGCATTCGGCACGACAAGCTCAGTGACGTTGGTGGCTGCATTGCGCATGACTATCGCCTCGTTGACGCCAAAGGATTTCGCCCCACCCATCGCTAGCACAGGCATGCTGAGCTTGGGGCTCAGTGCTGCCTTGTTGTCCTCTGCATCCTGGCGAATGGAGCGGAACTGGGCGAATGCCGAATGCATGGTACCCGGCTTGGCATAGAGCTCGGCATAATGCTCG
>Ga0209672_100258_pt1 | contig 39132 bp, 39 predicted proteins | sample AraplaCol_mMS_r2_FD_184273 | JGI IMG/M metagenome (GOLD analysis project Ga0209672, IMG submission 184273) | Arabidopsis root microbial communities from North Carolina, USA - plate scrape CL_Col_mMS_r2 (SPAdes) (version 2) | ecosystem: Host-associated > Plants > Roots > Endosphere | place: USA...
TAGGCCGGCGTGTCGCGCTTGTCCTCGGGGATCAGTTCCATCAACTCATGCAGGAAGCGTTGCTGCTCGCGCGTCTGGTGCATGTATTCGGTGACCAGGCGCGTGCGGCTGGAATACTGGATGTCTTTCGCACGTTCGGCCACGCCACCCATGTCGCGCGGCAAGGCGCCGACCGCGCTCCACAGGTCGACCTGGAAGATCAGCGCATCGCGATGCGGCCGCTCGGTCAGCACCTTGTACAGCGGCGTGTTGGAAACCATGCCGCCGTCCCAGTAGTACTCGCCATCGATTTCCACCGCGGGAAATCCCGGCGGCAGTGCGCCCGACGCCATGAAATGCTCGGGCCGCAGCGTGTCATGGCGATTGTCGAAATAGGCGAAATTGCCGGTGCGCACATTCACCGCGCCCACCGATACGCGCACGCAGCTGGGGTGGTTGATGCGATCGAAATCGGCCAGCCGTTCCAGGGTTTCGCGCAACGGCGCCGTGTCATACCAGCTGGTGGTGGCCGGCGTGCCGTGCCACTGCAGGACCGGCGGCGGCATGCGTGGCTTGAAAAAGCCATACTGCCCTTCCATGATCGCCCGCCACGCGGCAAACATGTTGACGCCCTCGCGCACGATCGGCGGCATGCTCATGCCTTCGACCCACGGATAACCCGGGGAGCTCGGCCACAGCGCCGACTTGCAGATGCCTTCCCAGAATTCGGTCAAGCGTTCGACGCGGCGTTCCGGTGCATTGCCCGCGATAATGGCGGCGTTCAAGGCGCCGATGGAGATGCCGGCGATCCAGTTCGGATGCAACCCGGCTTCGGCCATCGCCTGGTACACGCCCGCCTGATACGCGCCCAGCGCGCCGCCGCCCTGCAGCACCAGTGCCGTGACCTTGTAGGCATCCTGGGCCGGATGTTGGGCGGCTGCCTCAGCCTTGGACGAGGTCTTCTTCTTCGCGTCCATAAGTCTTTCCTGTGTGCGCTTCTTCAGCGAGATAGTCGTAGACCACCGTGCCCAGGTCGAGCGTGAGGTCGGTGATGTAATGCACGGCCGATTCCACTTTCAGCACCGGCAGGTCGGCCACCGGGGCCAGCGCATGCGGATGCAGCTCCAGCGACGCGGGGCCGGTCCAGGCGCCTTTCAGCGTGACGTTGCTCGTGTAATAGCGCACCAGCTCGCAGATACGCGGCGTGCCGTCGACGTGCGGAATGATCTTCAACAAGAAGTTCGGCGCGGCGAGGCCGGCGAGAATCGCATCCGCATCCGCCGCCCGATGCTTGAAGCCCATGGTGGCCTTGGCCACGCGCACCTTGCCGTAATCGAGCGTGCCGACCAGCGTATCGATTTCCGTTTCCAAAATGGGTGTGGCCAGTTTCTTTGGAAAACCCCACAACTCGCGGCCACCGGCGATCGGCGGGTGATCGTTGAGATACATCGCATGCACGTAGCCGCCGCGCTCGCCGCGGAAGCTCACCGGTATCACCTGGCCCGATTCGGTGTAATCGCCGAAGCCGGTGGAATCGGGCATGCGGATGAATTCGTACTTCACTACCGGCTCGATGATTTCCAGCGGCTCCGGCACCACGGCGCGCAACGCGTCCATATCGGTGCGGTAGGTGATGACCAGGAATTCGCGGTTGACGAAGCGGTACGGGCCCTTGGGGAAGGCCGGGCTGGTCAGCGGCATGGCGAACGCGTTGGCTTTGACGTCGGCGATTTTCATTTTGAATTCCTTGTTGAGTAATGCCTGTGCGCTTGCATCCAGTCCCTCTTTGCTCGTCATCCCGGCGAACGCCGGGATCCAGTGACTTTGAGGCGCCTCAGAGGCGCTGGGCCCCGGCGTTCGCCGGGGTGACGGCGAGGTACCACTGAAGCAAAGCGGATTACTGCATGTACCAACCGTGGCTCACCACCAAGCTCTGCCCGGTCAGCGCCGCACTCGGGAACGCCGCCAGGAACAGCGCCGTCTGCGCGATGTCTTCGACCGTGGTGAATACGCCATCCACCGTGTCCTTCAGCATCACGTTCTTGATCACTTCGTCCTCGGTGATGCCCAGTTCCTTGGCCTGCTCGGGAATCTGCTTTTCCACCAGCGGCGTGCGCACGAAACCGGGGCAGATCACGTGCGAGCGCACGTTATGCGCCGCACCTTCTTTCGCCAGCGTGCGCGCAAGGCCGAGCAGGCCATGCTTGGCGGTGACGTATGCCGATTTCAGCTTCGAGGCTTCGTGCGAATGCACCGAGCCCATGTAGATCACCGTGCCGCCGCGATTGTCCTTGTACATGTACTTGAGCGCGGCCTTGGTGGTAAGGAAGCCGCCGTCGAGATGGATCGCCAGCATCTTCTTCCAGTCTGCAAACGCGAACTGGTCGATGGGGTTGATGATCTGCACGCCCGCGTTGGAAATCAACACGTCCAGGCTGCCGAAGGCTTCCACCGTCTTGTCGGTGCCTGCGTTCACCGCGTCTTCGTTGGTGACGTCCATGGCGATGCCGATGGCCTTGCCGCCGGCCGCCTTGATCTCCGCCGCCGCCGCATCCGCGGCCTGCTGATTGATGTCGGCGATCGCCACCGCCGCACCGTTCTTCGCATATAGCTCGGCGATAGCCTTGCCCAGGCCGCTGGCGGCGCCCGTGATCAATGCAACCTTGCCGTCGAGACTTGCCATGTGCCACTCCTTCGGATGAATGAAAAAGGCGGGGCAGCACATCGGCCTGCCGCAGGATGTTTCGACGCTTCGCCGAAACATCCCTGAGGCTATCGCTAACGCATGCCCTCGGAGAGGTAGGTATAGCCGGTCAAACCTTCATTCAATGTTACAAACAGGCCTTCCGCCTGCTCGCCCTGGATGCCGGCGGCGGAAATCCGTTCACGGTAACTGCGGCGCAAGGCCTCCAGATCGTAGCCGACGTAGTCCAGCATCAGGTCGGTGGTATCCCCGCGCCGCTTGTGCGCGAACACGTAATGGCCACCATCCACGCGCACGTTCACCGCGTCGGTGTCACCGAACAGGTTGTGGATGTCGCCCAGGGTTTCCTGATAGGCGCCCACCATGAAGATGCCGAGGCGGTACGGCTCGCCCTCGTTCAAGGCGTGAAGCGGAAGGCTGACGTCCACGCCTTCGGCATCCACGTAATGGTCGATGCGGCCGTCCGAATCGCAGGTCAGGTCCACCAGCACGCCGCGGCGCGTCGGCTGCTCGTGCAAGCGTGCGATCGGGGCAATCGGAAAGATCTGGTCGATCGCCCATACGTCGGGCACGGATTCAAATACGGAGAAGTTGACGAAGTATTTGTCGACCAGCTTTTCATCCAATTCGTCCAGCGCCTGGCGATGCGCACGCTCGGCCGGCAGCAGGCGCGCGCGCACCGCATTGGCGATGGCGTAGTAAAGCTCGTCCAGCCGCGCGCGCGCCGCCAGCGAAAGCTGGCCCAATGCATACAGCGTCTGGCCTTCCTGCACGTGGTGCTGGGCTTCGTGGAAAAGCTCCAGCGGCGGGCGCGTATCCAGTTCCTCGTGCACCTCGCGCAAGTGGCGAAGCACGGCCGGCTCATCGCCATCTGGCGGCGGCAAGCTGCCGGCGGGCACCGCTTCCACTTCGCTGACGTTCACCACCATCACGGCGTGATGGGCGGTCATGGCGCGCCCCGCCTCGGTAATGATGTGCGGCGCCTGCAGACCTTCGGCTTCGACCGCTTCGGCCAGCGACTGCACGATCGTCGCCGCATATTGTTCGATCGAATAATTGATCGAGTTGTGGCTGCGCGAGCGCGAGCCTTCGTAATCCACGCCCAGGCCGCCGCCCACGTCGACGATGTCCAGCGGCACGCCCATCTGCGTGAGTTCCACGAAATAGCGCGTGGCTTCGCGCATGCCGTTGGCGATGTCGCGCACGTTGGAAATCTGCGAGCCCATGTGGAAGTGCTGCAGCTTCAAGGTGTGCTTGAGGCCCGCCTGGTCGAGGCGCGCCACCAGTTCCAATACCTGCGCTGGCGACAGGCCGAACTTGCCCTTGTCGCCACCGGTGTTCTGCCATTTGCCCGCGCCGATGGACGCCAGGCGCACGCGCACGCCGAGCAGCGGCTCCACGTTCAAGGCGTTCGCTTCGCTGATCACATGGTCGAGCTCGGACAACTTTTCGATCACGATATGGATGCGCAGGCCGAGCTTGCGCCCGATCAGCGCCAGGCGAACGTATTCGCGGTCCTTATAGCCATTGCAGATCACGATGGAGCCTGGCCGCGCCATCGCCAGCACCGCCATCAGTTCCGGCTTGGAGCCAGCCTCCAGGCCAAAGCCATGCGTGCCGGCCGCCACCAGTTCGGCCACCACGCCGCGCTGCTGGTTCACCTTGATCGGATAGACGGCGGTGTAGCCGCCCGCGTAATGCCACGCGTCGATCGCCTTGGCGAACGCGCCCTGCAAGCGCGCCAGGCGGTCGGCCAGGATGTCCGGGAAGCGCACCAGCAAGGGCAGGCGCAAGCCTTCGGCGCGGGCACGCTCGACGATGTCGGGAAGGGAAAAGCCGGGGCCGCTCGGGCCATGCGGACGGATCACGATGTGGCCGGCGTCGTTGACGTCGACGTAGCCATCGCCCCAGTAGGGCACGGCGTAGGTATGACGGGCAGCATCGATATTCCAGGCGTTCGCCATGTGACGGTATCTCCTGATTGGGAGGATGTCGTCGTCGCAGCGGCGGAGCCTTGACGAACACAAAGCTCCCCAGCCGGAAGCCTCACACGCCGCGGGGCCGGAAGAGCCTGATGGCCGCCCATGGCGGCCGGTCGCGTATTGTAACGGCCGGCTGCGACAATTTGAGGTCAGCTTTTTGTTTCTCGTGGCAAAAGCCGGGGAGCGCCGGAGCTGCTGCGGCACGACTCCAACCGTTGCCGCTACAATTACTTTCCTTTAACCCGAGCTCCAAGGATCTGTCCGTCATGTCGCAGCCCAGCTGGTTCACCGAAGCACACCAGGCTTCCGGCTCCTCCATCGGTTATCGCGTTGAAAAGCTGCTGCATGCGGAGAAAACCCCGTTCCAGACCATCGAGATCTACCAGACTACGGACTGGGGCAACCTGATGGTGATCGACGGCTGCGTCATGCTCACCAGCCGCGACAACTTCCTCTACCACGAGATGATGACCCACCCGGCGCTGTTCACCCATGCGCGCGCCAAGCGCGTGGTGATCATCGGCGGAGGCGATTGCGGCACGCTGCGCGAAGTGCTCAAGCATGAAGAAGTCGAGCACGCGGCCCAGGTGGAAATCGACGAGCGCGTCACGCGCCTGGCCGAGCAGTACTTCCCGGAGCTGTGCGAGTCCAACCACGATCCGCGCGCCGAGCTGCTCTTCATCGACGGCATCAAGTACATGGCCGAGGCGGAGCCCGAATCGCTGGACCTGATCATCGTCGATTCCACCGACCCGGTCGGCCCGGCCGAAGGCCTGTTCAACGCCGCGTTCTACACCAGCTGCCACAAGGCGCTGCGCCACGGCGGCATCCTGGTGCAGCAGAGCGAATCGCCGCTGGCGCACCTGGAGCTGATCAAGTCGATGCGCGCCGCCATGCGCACGGCCGGCTTCAGCGCCGTGAAGACGCTGCCGTTCCCGCAGCCGTGCTACCCCACCGGCTGGTGGAGCTGCACCATGGCGCGCAAGGGCGGCGACCTGGCCGGCTTCCGCGAGCGCGGCGCGCTCAGCAAGAACTTCAGCACCCGCTACTACAACGCCGACGTGCACAAGGGCGCGCTGGCGTTGCCGGAATTCATGCGCGAGGCGCTGGGGGAATAACTGAAGAGCCGGAAATCGTAGATCGGCAATCGTAAATCGCAAGAACCTTGATGCGACGCGCTCTTGCGATTACGGATTTACGATTCCCGGCCCCCGACGCACTCAAAAGATCCGGCTGCGCACCTTCGGCAGCAACACGATCACCAGCGTCGCGAACGGACCCAACAACAGCGACAGCAGAAACCACAGCAGTCCGCTGCGATTCTTGCCTTGCGCCAGGCCGGCATTGATCAAGGCCAGCGTGCCCCACCCCACGAACCAGGGGGCGGCATTCGCCTGGGCAAGCATCGAAAACGACTCCACAGCATTCTCCTGTGTTCCGCGTGGGCAGCGGTCTGCATGCTACAGGAGCCGGCGCGGCATGCCCAAGGCGTCGCGTTCAGCGGAAAAATCGAAGAACGTTCCTGTTCAGAAGTCCCTCAATCCCGTCCGGCTATGCTCGTCCCTTTTATGACCCATGGAGTTCCCATGCGTGGATGGCGCCTTGTTGCCCTCACTCTGGCCTGTGCCCTCGGCACGACGGCGGTAACCGCCAAGCAGCAGCCCGCCCCTGGCGCCGCCGGCGCGGCAGAGCCTCGGGAAAAAGCGCTGCTCGCATTCCAGAACGACCTGATCAGCGTATTGGCCCCCAGCGGCGATGCGGACCGCCTGCTGGCAGCGGCCCTGCTGGCGCGCCCGCTGCCGAATCCCGGCAAGCCCAACACCTTCCACGCCCTGATCGAACGCGCCGCCCGCGTCGACGGCGCCGGCCCTGCCGTGAACTGGGCGCGCCTGGCCGACTGCGATCCGAACGCACATGCCTGCCCCAATGGCAATGCCGTGGCGCAACTGGTGCAACAGGCGCCGGACAACGCCGCCGTGTGGCTGGTGAAGCTGAGCCAGGATGCCAATGGCCTAAAAAACGACGCTGCCCGCCAGGACCTGGCCAAGGCCGCGTCCGCCAAGCTGTATGACGACTACAGCGGCGTGGCGCTGAAAGCGCTGGCCAACGGCACCGCGCTGCTGCCGCCGCCCAGCGCGACCATCGATCCGGACGCCGACGCCGGCCCTTACGGCGTGCAGGTATTGGTCGCCTTCGGCAGCGCCGCCGGCATGCCGCAGCCGGCGCTGCGCGACACCGCCAGTTTCTGCGAAGCCAAGGCAGCCAAGGACGACGGCATCAAGAACGACTGCCTGAAACTGGGCCAGTTGCTGGAATGGGGCTCCAGCCCCCTGGCCCGCTCGCTCGGCCTGCATCTGCGCGAAGCGCTCAACACCGATCCGGCCCAGCAACAGGACGCCCAGAATGCCCGCCGCAACCTGATCTGGCAGGTGCAGAACTTTGCGGCCATTTCCTTGCGCGCCCAGAGCGACAAAGCCCAGGCGCAGCATCTGCTGGCCCTGGCCCGCAACGGCGGCACCCAGATGAGCCTGATGCTTGCCGCGTTGCATGATGCCGGCGTGCCTACGGATGCACCGGCCGATTGGCAGCCGGGAAAAAGGCCGTAAATCGGGAATCGTCAATCGGAAATCGTGAAAGCGGCGCCCGCCGCAAGCATGCAGATGCGGCTTTCAACGATTGACGATTGACGATTTACGATTGACGGCGGGTGCCGATTAACGGCTCCCGCCGATTTACGGCCACCCACCAGCCCGCTACCCTTGGCCCGACCTCCCGTCAACAGGGGTAGCCGATGCTTACGGTATTGGTAGCAAGCAGTAAAGGTGGTTGCGGCAAGAGCACGCTGGTCACCCAGCTTGCCTCCCATTGGGCGCAGGACGGCAAGCGCACCGCGATCGTCGACAGCGACCCGCAGGGCTCCAGCTACCGCTGGGCCAGCCTGCGACCCGACAACGTACCAGGCGTGCTGGCACTAGAAGGCGGGAGGCGGGCGCTGGAAAAACTCCCCGACGACACCGACCGCGTGCTGGTCGATACCGCCGCCGGCTCGCACGAGAAGGAACTGGAGCCGTACCTGGAACAAGCCAGCGTGGTGGTGGTGCCGGTACTGCCCTCGTCCTTCGATCTGCACGCCACCCTGAAATTCCTCGAGCACCTGCGCGGCATCAGCCGCATCAAGCGCGGCAAATTGCCGGTCGCCCTGGTCGGCAACCGGCTCAAGCCGTGGACCCACGCCAGCCAGGACGCCATCGACCAACTGGCGGAGCAGGCGCCGTTCCCGGTGGTGGCCCAACTGCGCGACACCCAGGCCTACGTGCTGCTCACCTCGCTGGGCAAGGGCATCTTCGATTACGGCTCCGAACAGGTACGCAGCCACCAGCAGGACTGGAATCCGCTGCTACGCTGGATCAAGCGGCAGCACTAAGGCACGCCTTTCACATCAACCAAGACATCCTCCGGGAGAACTTACTGTTATGCACGAACTGATCCTGTTGCGGCACGCCGAAGCCCAGCCCGCCCCACCCGGCGGGGAAGACGAGGTGCGCCGCCTCAGCGGGCGCGGCGAACAGGAAGCGCGTGCAGCCGGGGTGTGGTTGAAAAAACATGGCAAGCGGCCGGACCGGGTGCTGTGCTCCCCTTCCGAACGCACCTGCGCCACGGCCAACCTGGCGCTGGCCGAGATGGAGCGCGCGCCGACCATGCAGAGAGCCGCCGAGATCTACAACGCCACGCCGGGCGAGCTGCTGGCCCTGCTCGACCAGCATGGCGACGTGAACACGGTGATGCTGGTCGGCCACAACCCCGGCATCGAGCGGCTGGTCGCCCTGCTGGTGGAAGGCCGTTCCGAGGATTTCCGCGGCATGCCGCCGGCCGGGCTGGCCGTGCTTCACTTCGATGGCCCGCTGGAACCGGGCAACGCACGACTGGATGCGTTCTGGTCCCCATGAAACGCAAGGATGCGCCAGAGCCTGCCTGCGTCGTTCGGATGACGCACAGACCGTAGACAGGCGTTTGTCCATTTGGCGTAGGCAGCATGATGTCCAGCAGGTTCGCAGGGGGTATGGCACGGTGCAGGGGCAACGGGCCGTGTACAGGGTGGCCGATGGCGCTTTTGCTGTTGATGCTGCCGTTGCTCGCCGCCGCCAACGGCACCGACTACCGCATCGATCCGGCCCGCTCCGAAGCCATGTTCCGCGTCCGTCTGTTCTGGGTGGACAAGGTCAACGGCGAGTTCACCCGTGTCGATGGCGACGTGGTGCCGGGCCCGCAGCCCGACAGCTGGGTGGTCAATGCCACCATTCCGGTCGACAGCGTCACCCTGCCCTCGACGCACATGCGCCAACTGCTGCTGGCGCCCTCGTTCTTCGACGTACGTCATCACCCGACCATCCACTTCGTGTCCAACCCCATTGCACAAGCCGAACTCGATCATGGCGGCACGCTGACCGGCCATCTCACCGTGCGCGGCGTCACCGCGCCCATCCGCTTTGCCATGGAGCCGGTGCAGTGCCAGCGGCTGGTGATGACGCCGTGCCGGATCCTGCTGCGCGGCATGCTCCAACGCAGCACCTTCGGCATGACCGCCGACCGCCTCGCGCTGTCCGACAGCGTCGACCTCAACCTCGACATCACGCTGCAACCGGAAACCCGTTGAACGGCCGTTACTGATCGGCAGCTATGATGAGGCGACCCGGCGACCGGCGGTGCAGCCTCTGTTTGCACGCAACTCAGGAAGGTGAACCGTATGTGGAGATGTGAGCGCACAAGCGCGCAGGCGTGCAGGCAAGCCCTTGATGCGACATCCGGTACAAGTCTGCGCATGCCGTGACTTCGAACTCGTTACCCATGCGCATGCGTTACCGCTTTGTGTTGCTACTGCTGCTGGCCTCCCTGCTGCAAGGTTGCGCGCTGAGCCGCGCGCAAATCAAGCACGCCGACAACGTCGTCGCCGCCGGGGTCGATCGCCAGGCCACGTGCGATCGCAGCGATCATTGCGCCACGCCTTCGCCGCTGCTGGATGCGGCCACTCACGCCCTGGCCGAATCCACGCCTGACCACCCCGAACACGTCATCACCCTGCTCGACGATAGCGAAGCCTCGCTGGCCGCGCGCATCAACCTGATCCGCGCGGCAAAAAAATCGATCGACGTGCAAACCTACATCTGGGACGAAGATGACCTGGGCCAGCTCGCGCTCAGCGAACTGGTCGACGCGGCACGGCGCGGCGTGGACGTGCGCATTCTCGCCGACCAGCTGTTTTCGTTCGAAGACCCGAACCTGCTCGCCCAGCTCGCCTTTGCCAGCCCGCATCTGCACGTACGCCTGTACAACCCCACCTTTCACAACTCGCGCACGCCGCCGCTGGAATTCGCCGCCAGCATTCTTTGCTGTTTCATGAAGTTCAACCAGCGCATGCACAACAAGCTGCTGCTGGTGGATGACAGCATCGGCATCACCGGCGGGCGCAACTATCAGGATCGCTACTTCAACTGGGACAACGACTTCGATTACGTCGATCGCGACATCATGGTCGGCGGCCCCGCCGCGCAGCAGATGGCGGAGAAATTCAACGTATTCTGGAACCACAAGCGCGCCGTGCCGCTCACGCACCTGCGCGATGTCAACCGGCTGATCCTGCGCCACCCCGCGCTGCCGTCATGGCCAGGGCCGCACTACGTCTACCCCGCGCGCGTGGCCGCGGCCCAGGCCGAGGCGGAAGACCCGGACTGGCTCGCCGAGCACATCACCAGCGACACCCTGCACGCCAGCAACGTGGAGTACTTCAGCGACCTGCCCGCCAAGACCGAACAACCCACGCGGCGCCAGGCGCTTGAATTCACGGCGCATTTGATGCAGTTGGTCAGCCACGCCAAGAAGGAAGTGGTGTTGCAGACGCCGTATCTGGTCATGAGCCGGCGCGCCCAGAAAATCTTCAAGCGATTGCATCGCGAAGACCCGTCGCCGCAGATCATCGTCTCCACCAATTCGCTGGCTTCCACCGATGCCTTCGCGGTGTATGCGCTCTCGTACAAGCACCGCAAAAGCTACCTGAACGAGTACGGCTTCGACATCTACGAATTGAAACCGCGCGCCGAGCTCGCCACCGATGCGTACATGCAAGCCAACGTGGACGACGAAGACGACGACGGCCCGCTGGTCGCCGGCGCATCCGGCACGCGGCGCAAGCGTTTTCCCGGCACCGAACGGCGCCCCGGCTTTTTCGGCAGCACCGGCAGCCGCAACCGCCCGCCACCGCTCACCAGCCCCGGCCGCCGCTTCGGCCTGCACGCCAAATCGCTGGTCATCGACGATGACCTGGGCATGGTCGGCTCGCACAACTTCGACCCGCGCTCCGACCACTACAACACCGAAGGCGGCGTGATCGTCTACGACCAACGTTTCGCCGCCCAGTTGCGCGATTCCATTCTCGACGCCACGCAACCCCAGAACGCCTGGGTGATCGCGCCACGCAAGCCAAGCATTCCCGTACTCGGCCAGATCAGCCAGCTGATCGGCGATATTTCGGCCAAGCTACCCCTGTTCGACATCTGGCCGTTCCGCTATGCCACCAGCTACGAGCTGAAGCCCGGCCCGGATTGCCCGCCCATGCAACCGAACAATCCGGATTTCGGCCGCTGCTATGTCGCCGTGGGTGATTTCCCGGACGTGGCGATTTCACCGAAGTTGATCTACACGCGCCTGATCACGGCGTTTGGTGCGGGTGTGCAAGGGGTGCTTTGAAGGACGTCAGATTTTGGTAACCGCGTAACTCATGTCGGTCATTCCGGCGAAAGCCAGACGAGCGTCAAACTTCAGCTGCGCGGCATACAGTCCCCTCCCCTGCTTGCAGGGGAGGGCTAGGGTGGGGTGACGCGAGCGAAGCGAGCGCCGGCTATGCCGGACAGATAAAAAGGCATCATCAGGCTCCTCGCGAGAGTTGCTTCACCACCCTTGCCCTCCCCTACTGCACGTAGGGGAGGGAGCAGATATCGTGCAGCTGAGATTCGACGCCAATCACGAATCTTTTTTTATGCCGCTTATACCGCGTGCCGTGCGCAAAACTCGACACCATCACCCCCTCAAAGCATCTGCTCATACATAAAGTAATGACACTGCTCCATCCCCAACTCCCGGTACGTCCGCTGCGCGCGTAAATTCTCCGTCTCCACATACAAGCGCAAGCCGACCGCGCCAGCCTGTTTCGCCCGCTGCGCCACCTCGGCATACATCGCCCGGAACACGCCGCTTCTGCGCGCATCCGGCGTCACGTACACGCTCTGGAACCACCAGAAGTCGCCGTTGCGCCAATCGCTCCACTCGTACGTCACCAGCAGGCAACCGGCCGCTTTTCCGTCAAGCTCGGCAACGAGATAAAACCCGCGGCGCGGCTCGTCGAGCACCGCCGTTACACCGCGCAGCAACACCTGCGGATCCAGCCGCTTCTGCTCGGTTTCCCAGGCCATGGCCAGGTTCCATTCCGCAATGGCAGCGATATCGCCGCGTTCAGCCAGGCGAATCTTCAATGACGACACGTTGCACTCCTTCTTTCTTTTATGACTTGCGCCGCGCGCGCGAAGCGCCCAGCTTGCGCGTGAGCGTATTGCGCCCCACGCCCAAGGCCACCGCCGCATGCTGGCGATGCCCATCGTTGGCGGCCAGCGCCGCTTCCATCAGCACGCGATCCAGCGCTTCGCGCGCGCGCGTGTGGATATCCGCCTCGCCACGCTCCAGCGCGTGATCGGCCCAATCGCGCAGCGCATCCGTCCAATCGCCGTGCTGCGCCTCCGTGGATTTCCCCAAATCCGCCGGCAGGATTTCCGCGCCAGCGGCGATCACCGCCAGGCGCCGGCAAAGGTTTTCCAGCTCACGCACATTGCCCGGGAAATCCCGCTGCGCAATCGCCTTCAACGCCGCCTTGGAAAAGTGCTTCGGCGGCAGCTTCAATTCCTGCGCGGCCGCGGCCAGAAAGTGTTGCGCCAGCAGCGGAATATCGCTGCGGCGCTGGCGCAATGGCGGCAGTTCGATCCGCACCACATCAAGACGGTGCTTGAGGTCGGCGCGAAACTGCCCCGCCGCCACGCGCGCATCCAGATCCTGGTGCGTGGCAGCGACCACGCGCACGTTGCAACGAATCAACTCGCGCCCACCGACACGGTAGAACTCGCCGCCCGCCAGCACCCGCAACAGCCGCGTCTGCAGGATCAGCGGCATATCGCCGATCTCATCCAGAAACAGCGTGCCGCCTTCGGCCTGTTCGAAGCGCCCCGCCACGCGCCGCATGGCGCCGGTGAAAGCGCCGGCTTCATGGCCGAACAGTTCGCTCTCCAACAACTCGCTGGGAATCGCCGCCGTATTCAAGGCCACGAAAGCCTTGCCGCGCCGCGCACTTTCCTCGTGCAGCGCGCGTGCAACCAGCTCCTTGCCGGTACCGGTTTCGCCCGTGATCAATACATTCAGATCGCTCGCCGCGACGCGCCCGATCAGGCGGAACACTTCGCGCATCGGCGCGCTTTCACCCAACAGCGCATTCGCGGGCACTGCCGAGGCATTCGCCGATTCCGCATGCGGCACGTCCGCCAGCGCACGCTGCACCGAAGCCAGCGCCTGATCCAGATCGAACGGCTTGGCAAGATAATCCACCGCGCCCGCGCGATACGCCGCCGCCGTGGTGGCCACGTCGGTGTACGCGCTCATCACGATCACCGGGTCGATACCTTGCGCGTGCAATTCCTCCAGCAAGGCCAGCCCGCTTTCGCCCGGCATGCGCACATCCGTGATCAACAGCGCCGGCGCAGCCTCGCGCAAGGCCTTGCGCACGCTCGCGGTGTCCTGGAATTCGCGCACTTCAAAGCCGGCGTCGCGCAGCGCTTCGGCCAGCACAAAGCGCACGCCGCGGTCGTCGTCGACAATCCAGATGCCGGACCGTTCGTTCTTAGCCATGCGCACGCCCCGTGGAAACAACGCCCATGCGCGGCGGCAAAGGCAAATAAAGCGAGAAGACGGTTTCGCCCGGACGGCTCACATAGCGCAATTCGCCACCATGCTCGTGCGCGATTTCACGCGACAGCGCCAAGCCCAGGCCGGTGCCATCCACGCGTCCGGAAACCAGCGGTTCGAACAAGGTATCGCGCAAGCTTGCCGGCACGCCCGGACCATCGTCGATCACATCCAGCCGCAACGCACTGCGGAACATGCGCTCACCCAGGCGTACGCCGTGTTCGACGCGGCTGCGCAAGGTCAGCGTCTTCGCGCCCGCCTCGATCGCATTGCGCGCCAGGTTGAGCAACACCTGCTGCAGCCGATCGGCATCGCCTTCCACATCCGGCAAGCTGGGATCGTAGTCCGGGCGCAAGCGCGGCGGTTTCGGTTCCGCGCGGATCAGTTCCGCCACGCGCTCCATCAATTGATGCAGGTTTACCGGCGCCAGGTGCGGCGCGCCGTCATGCCGCAGCAGCCGGTTCGCCAGCGCGGCGAGGCGGTCCGCCTCCTTGATTACCATGCCCGCCAGCGACTGCATGTCCGGATCGTCCAGCCGCCGCTGCAGCAATTGCGCCGCGCCGCGCAGGCCCGCCAGCGGGTTCTTCACCTCGTGCGCAAACCCACGCAAGGTGGCCGACAGCGGCGACACCGTGGACGGCAGCTCCGCCAGCACATGCACCTCCACCAGCAACCCGCCCCCTTCCAGCGGCTGCAAGGCCAGATCCACCCGCTGCCCACCCGCCACGCCCGGCAACAACACCCCCCGGCACTGCACCGAGCGCTGCTCCGCCAGGCTGCGGGCCGCCTGCTCGGCAATCCGCTCGTCCTGCAACAACCCCTGCAACGGCTGCCCCTGCGCATGCCGCAAGCCCAGCCCCAGCAACTCCGCCAGCGCCGGATTGATCCACTGGACGCGCAAATCCCCCTCGACCAGGGCCAACCCGGTCGACATCTGCTCCAACCAGCTACGGAACGGCTGCTCGCTCATTGCACCATCATGGACAATGCGCTGGGTTGGTGCAAATGGTTATTGAGGCGGGGCTGTTTTTACTGCGGTTGTCGTGTACAGAACCCCATAGTTTGGTTTGCTTCGACAAACTATGAGATCCGGGCTACATACAAACTATGAGATCCGTTTCATCGCATAAAAATCAGTAAAATCAATACAATATGATGCTCGGCTTGGCTCTACTCAAGACAAAAAACTGTGTTTAAGCGGCGTACGACCTCACGTCGAATACAAAAGCTTATCCATGCGCAGGATTTCTTTTGAGCACACGGTTCTAAAAGCAAGCCTGTTTCCCGAAGCATCCCGCCTCGTAGGCCAGCGCGGGTGAGAAGTCCGCTTTGGGTCGAACTCTGCCAGTCGATCATGACCGGGCGCCGCCGGGGCGGCAAGGGCCGGGAACGGCCAGGAACGGGCACTGGCGACCGGCAGCTATCGGGCAGGCAATATGGCGCTAGACGGGGGATGAAGATCAAATTCTTTGCCAGCATCATGCCTCGCAGCTAGGCTTGCTGTGACTATTGTCCTTATCTCATCGCACAATCGATTCAAGGCCAACCATGCCCTCATGCGCATTCGTTTGGCTGAATACTGGAGAGCTGGTGCGCGATTTCTATGCCAGGGAGGATACATGTCGTTGATGGAGACGAAAAAGCGCTTGCTCGAGTTACTGAGTGACGCCGAGAACAAGGTGATCGCGCTCTCCGGAAGGTGGGGCACCGGAAAGACCCACTTGTGGGGCGAGGTCATGAAGGAGTCCACGGACGAGACCGTCAACGGGGCTCTTTACGTGTCCTTGTTTGGCCTGTCAGGCATTGATCAGGTCAAGAGGAAGCTGATGGAGTCGGTGGCGCCTGGAGTCGAAGCCCATCCCAAAATTTGGGAAGGTGCCAAGCAGGCGGTGAGCTCAGGCCTCAAGGTCCTAGAGGGCTTCCACAAGGGTTTTGCCGCCCTGAGCGACTTGAACCTGCTGCTGCTGGCTCCAGTGATGCTTCGGGATAAGGTTATCGTCATCGACGACATTGAGCGTAAACACGAGAAGCTTGGTGTCGATGAGATATTGGGCTTCATCGACGAGTACACGCAAAGGCACAGAGCCCGATTCGTTTTGGTACTCAACAGCGACCAGCTGGCAAAGCGCGAAGTGTGGGACACCCTACGCGAGAAAGTTATCGATCAGGAGTTGAAGTTGCTGACTACGCCGGACGAGGCATTCTCGATCGCCGTGGGGCTTCATCCGACTCGCTATGCCGAGTCGATCAAACGCGCAGCTATCGTCTGCAGGCTCACCAACATCCGCATTATCGGGAAAGTTATCAAGGCAGCCAACCGAATCTTGGGCGATCGGGAGCTGGAGAATGCACTGCTGGACAGGGTGGTGCCGTCGATCGTCCTGCTCGCGGCGATCCACTACAAGGGGCTGGAAGACGGGCCGGACTTCCAGTTCGCTCTGAGCATCGGCTCACCCAGCGATTGGGGGGATTTCGTCGAGGATGGGAACAAGGAGCCCACGAAGGATGAGAAGCGTCGAGCGAAATGGCGGCTGCTCATGAACGAACTGGGCATCTATGGGTGCGACGAGTTTGAAGCCTTGGTAGTGGAGTTCTTGGAGTCGGGTTTGTTCGACGCCAGCAAGCTCGCGCCAATCATCGATCGTTATGTCTCCGAAAAGAAGAACGTTGAAGCGCGCGAGAAAGCCAACCAGTTCCTGTTCAAGGCATTCTGGGATCATCGCCTCAGCGACGACCAATTGCTGGAACTGGCCTCAGATCTACCCCCCATCGCGGGCTTGTTGGACCCCTACGTATGCTCCGAGCTTGACACTGTGCTCGCCGACATTCCGGGTGGCGGGACCATTGGCCAAGCGATCATCGACGGCTGGTTAGTTGCCTTCCGGTCCAAGAATTGCGAGCAAGTCAGCGACGAAAACCCATTCAACCGTTCGCTGCACAAGGACATCTTGGCCGAGTTCGCCGCCGTTAATTCGAAGGCGCAGGCGCGGACCACCGTACTCGATGCCTGCATGCATGTCATTGAAAGCAATGGTTGGGGGACGATGCAGGAAATGGCCATGAAACGGGCCTCAGCAGCCGACTTCGAATCGGCGATTCGAAGCATGGAAATCGAGAAGCTGCGTCGGTTCATGCGACGCATGATCGAGATGCGCCTTCAAAGGCAGTCGTACGACGTGCACTTTGGAACGGCCACCGAGCGCTTTGTCGAGGCCTGCAGGACCATCGCCAACGATCCTGCGTCTAGCCGATTGGCTCGGCTGATCAAGCACCTTTTTGCCGGGACAGCGCTCGCTTCGGAACTGGTGGTGCCACAGACCACGACCTCCCCCGCATCCGGTCAAGCGGCTGCTGATGCTGCCGACCCCAATCACTGACACTGCTATGTGAAAACCGTTTGGCGGATTGCCAAAGAAGCTAGGGCATCCGTTGAATGACCGCTTTCGGATGCCGATTTCCCTGGGCGCCACGTCCGCTACGGGTCCAGGCTGTGTGAAAACACCCGGTAAAACAAGGCGTCTACTCTAGCGCTATCCCAACGGGAGTATCCCATGAAGCGATTCGTGGATAGCGTGGATCGATCGCAAGCTGTGCTCTTTCCCGAACGGCTGGATGATTACATCGACGAAAACAACCCTGTGCGTGTCATCGACGTCTTCGTCAATGAGCTGGACCTTGGCGACTTGGGTTTTGATGGCGTCACTCCTGCGCCCACGGGCCGTCCGGGTTATCACCCGAACATCTTGCTGAAGATCTATATTTACGGCTACCTCAATCGCGTGCCTTCCAGTCGCCGCCTGGAGCGCGAGACCCAACGAAATATCGAGCTGATCTGGCTGACCGGCCGGTGTTCACCTGACTTCAAAACGCTTGCCGATTTCCGCAAGGACAACGGCTCTGCCATCCACCGTGTTTGCAGCCAGTTCGTGCTGTTATGCCGGCGCATGCAGCTCTTTACCGATGCCGTGGCAGCCGTCGATGGCAGCAAGTTCAAGGCGGTCAACAGCCGTGATCGCAATCTGTCAGAAGCCAAACTCAAGGCCCGCATGCAACAGCTGGAATCCAGCGTGACACGGTACTTGGATGAGCTCGATCGCGCCGACCGCGAGCCAGGCCAGTTACCCGAAGCACAGGTGGCTCATCTCCAACGCAAAATCGCCACCGTCCGCGCACATATGAAGCAACTGGAATCGCTGGGTGATGCCATGCGTCAAACGCCAGACCAACAGCTATCGATGACCGATCCGGATGCACGTTCCATGGCCACGCATGGCCGCGGCTCGGGCATCGTGGGCTACAACGTGCAGATGGCCGTGGAAGCCGCCAATCATCTCATCGTGGCGCATGAGGTCACCAACGAAGGCCATGACCGTCATCGTCTGGCCAGCACGGCGGGTGCCGCAAAAGCCGCCATGGCGTGTGACGAACTGACCGTGATCGCCGATCGGGGTTATTACAAGGGTGAAGAGATTCTCGCCTGCGAGCAGAACGGCATTACGCCGTTGATACCCAAAACGCAGACATCCAGCAGCATGGCAGCGGGACGCTTCGATAAGCGGGATTTTCTCTATAACGCCCACCGCGACAGCTATCGATGCCCCGCGAACGAAGAAGCCCCTCGGCGCATGACGACCGTCGAAGATGGCTCGAGGGTGCATGCTTACTGGCCCTCCAACTGCCCCACATGTCCATTACGCAGCGCATGCACCACTGCACGCTATCGGCGCATCCGACGCTGGGAACACGAGGCAGTGTTGGACACCATGCAACGGCGTCTTGATCATCATCCAGAAGCCATGCGGGTGCGCCGACAAACCGTTGAACATGTTTTTGGAACACTCAAGGCATGGATGGGGTCGACGCATTTCCTCATGCGAACATTGCCAAAGGTCGCCACTGAAATGAGTTTGTATGTGCTGGCTTACAACATGAAACGGGCGATCAAGATCGTGGGCGTCAAAGCATTGATGCACGCCATCGCAGCATGACCCTCGTTAACCATCACGAATCGCTGTCGATGATGTTTCCGCGGCGCCTGGCCACACGCGATTTTGTGTTTTCACACAGCCTCGGTCGAAAGCGGACCTCCCGACCGCGTTACTTCAACCCAGCCTTATGCAAGGCGGCGTTAGCGCGAAAACGAATCCGTCCACACCGCTCATGCTCGGCCTCCGACGTTGAATCGTCACATGCGCACTGTGTAGCTAGCCATCTGATATCTTCCACATCCAGCCAGAGAGCTACGCGTCCAAGGTCGGCCTCGCGACTCGGATCAGTGCTTTCGATTTGCTTCTCAGCCATCAGCCTTTCCCCCTGTCCGATCCAATCCATAACTGTCCGCTAAAGGTCCTAAGCAGGTTTAGGCATGAACCTCGCGAGCGGACTCGATCCAACGAATGTCCTCCTTAGCTGCCACCGCTCCACGCGCGTGCATGAGCGCGTGCGCGAGAAGCCTCGAATACACGATGGCGCCCGAGCACCCAAAAAAGGCGTGATCCAGACTAACATTTGCTTGCCTCTCTACCTCCTTCGGCAGCCACCATAAACGCTGATGAGTGCACATGTGAGGATTCGACGACTTTATGTGCCTACGTGCCGCCGCGAACGCTCTCTCCCTTTGAATTCGGCCAGACGGTGAACATTGGTGCCCATAGGCATCCATGTAGTCCTGATACACCTCAGGGTCGAACTCCTTCAATCGAGCTGCTGATACTTGGATGTCTTTCGTAACGATTTGCATTGGCGGTAAGTACCACGACTTACAGCGCGCAAGCAGTTTTGTCAGTAGCCATCTCGCCGCTCGGACTGGATCGTCCTTTTCCGCGAATGGGTCACATAGCCAATGAAACCCCGTCCAGATGTCCAACAATGTACCATCCATTGCGCTTTCGGGGCATTGAAGAAGATCAAGCGCGGAAGTACCGAGTAGTGCACTGAGATTGATAAGAGCCCTTAGCGAGAGCCTACGTACCAAAGGCTCTCCGGCCTGCAGCCCCAGACATTTACGGACCTTTCGAAATACTCGCCGCTCTCGAGCAGAGTCCCCAAGGCCTTTAGCAAACTGTGCAAGTGTTTCAGTAGGGAACGGCACCTGGCCCGAGGTCCCGCAGAACTTTACGAGGCTTAGAATCTGGCCATCAACCCATTCGTAAAACTTGGGGCGCTCTGTTGCAGAGCCTTCGCCACACAGCGACGAACCACACTTACGACACTGATGGCGTTTCTCAAGGCATGTGCTCCGTAGCTGCGTCTCACCACAGGAGGGGCATTCCCCGACTAGATCGCACCGATGAATTGGGCATTGACGCACGTACGGAATAGACCAAATTAATGGCTCCCAACTTTCTGCCATGTCCCAAAGCTTGTAACACCGAGGGCACCATCGCCGATGTGACCCACCGTCCCCATAAAGCCCTCGGGTGTTGAGAACATGCTTTAGCACCCAAAGTGTCCCGTGCCGTAAGTCGGAATTTCCCGTTAGGCGTTCCAGCGCCAATATCTGCGCCTCCCTGCGCGCTCCAAGCAGATAGCAGCTCGGCGGTAGCGGCGGCCTGTCCCGGGTCTCCTCAGCCTCGATGAGAGCCGAGAGCTGATGCACTGACCAGCCCGTCTGCCATGAGAGTCGCAGGACGTAGTACTCCAGCGACTCTACACATTCGGTACCAAGCCCCCGGATTGGTAGTGGGGGCAGGGCTGTCCACGCAAACGCGCGCTGTTCCATGTCAGGCCGCCTTCTCAGGAGGCTCGCCAACCTTGGCAGCCGGCTCCTTCGCCTTCCTTTTGTCGCGGAGTTTCCAAGCGCTGGCGACTTGCAACGCCTCTGTTTTTGTATTGGCCGCGCTCATGATTTCTTGGAAAAACTTTACGTCCGCCCACATCTTCCTGTAGTCCGTTTCTCCGTAATACGAATTGACGACGTCAGACTTCGTGATGGCATTTTGTCCAGCCATTTGCGATCGGCTATACGCATCGCTGAGAATCTTGTTCAGCACACCGAAAATACCAGCTGACGCCGCCATCAATTCATCTGCCATATCAAAGAGGAGTGTCTCTTTGGAGAACCTGTATTGCTGGCCTAGCGTACGCAACAGCGTAAGAAATGGATCACGATCCTGCTTCCGCTCGTGACGGTATGGCGGCATCCAAATCACGGTTGACCGCCGACGCACCTCTGGCCGCGTTGCCCATAGTTCCGCGGCGCCATGTACACCACTCAGAAGGAAGTTCATGTCGACTTTCTCAAGAATCGACATCAAATTGAGAATGTGATCGGCGGCATCCTTGTTACGTCGGTTAGTGCATAACGCATGTGCTTGTTCGATTACACCCCATTCGACGCCACGCTCTGGCGCCATTCGCTGAAACTTTTCCCACATATCAGGCTCAGAAAGTTTGGGTAAGTCTAGGCCGTTAAGCTCCTTGCTAGACCGCCCTACCTCGGCCTTGACCGCGTTATACCGATCGTTTGTCGAATTATCGCCATCCCGTAACCATGAGAGATCCGGTATGAAAAGCTCTTGGAGCATCGACTTGATCAGCGAGCGAGAGCTGAAGAATGCGTTGTGAGGTAAAAGTGCAAATACTTCGATAATCGGAATATGTCCTGCACCCCATTGCGCAGGTTCGCCACACATTTCGCGCATGAGCGCGCGTCGAGCCGTCGTCTTGCCGACGCCCGACGGGCCAATTAGGAAGACAAAGCGACCGCGAGTCGGATTTGCAAGCGCGCATCTCAGCTGATCACGCGGAAGAACATAATTCGTGTGAGGATAGATTTTTGTCATGATCGTTACTCCGCTTGAAGAGGCTTGTACTCGCTCCAGGCAGCAGAGACGAGGTCTTGTGCCGTGTCCTCGACGCTTGCGTCTTGGCCTCGTCGTCGATTGACGAAGCGTCTTGTACAGCCTCAGGAAGCGCCGACGTTGCTAATTCCTGGTGCCGGAAATGACGCTTGCGATCGACATCTTGGTTATGTTTGCGCCGCTTGCGCATGGCGTAAGGCTTCCACAGAAGCGCGAAAAGTTGCTCGCGCGGCGTCAGCGCCGCCATCGTAAGGACCGTGCTATGAAAAGCCTTGATCCAAGCCGATTTGATTTTTACGAATAGAGTCGATGGATCTTCACAGTCCTGGCGCACTTCATCCGGTTGACAGGTACGAAGCAGAAAACGGAGCGGCTCACTGGTAAAGATGCCGTATTCGGTTCGTATGCCTCGCTTCTCAGTCGCCCTCCCCTTGAATTTGAGCGTCACTGACGTTGCAATCAGGAAGTCGACGTCCAGTTCTTGCGGTGTTCCCATCACACCGTAACGCCCGATGGCTTCCTCCATGCGGTCGATTGGCGTGCGATCATCCTTGTCCGCCGTGTTCGGCATATCACCGTACACATAGTGGTCGCATGCCTTACAGATTGTCATGAAGGCCAGCCGGCACGTCTTGACGCTCTTAAACTTTCCATCCACTTTCCGACCTTTCATATCGGGTTCGGTTGAGCCAGGCAAGTCGTGCGCAACATTGTCATTAATACGCTTGATGGCACTTTCAGCCTGACCATTGAAGCGACTCCCAGCGGTCGGCGCCTGCAATAACGTGATGTTCTTTTCGAGACAAAAAGCTTGTAGCCACAAGGAGTCGTTTTCGCTACCACGATCAAGAACGATCACGTGCGGTAAAAAGCGGTGTCTTCGAACAAATTCTCGCAACAGTAACGCAACGCCATTCGTACACGCTCGACCAAAATAGATCGAATAGGCCATGGGTCTCAACGTGGTTTCGTCGATCCCTATGTAGAACCAAGGTATATCACCAGCAAGATTGAATTCGACATCCTCGTGGCTTCGATGATCGAATTTGGACGAGTCGATATGGAGAGTATGTCCGTAACCGATAGCTGTTCCTGACCGAACCAAGGGATCCGATACCGGCTTCGCCGCTTGGTAAGCTCGCGTACCGCCAGTTGCCAGCGCACGTTGCATTGCGTCCTCGCGGCGCAAGTAGCGATTGAGCGTTTTCCTTGAAGGTGGCTCGACATGATTGCGATGGCACTCTTTCTCCAGTTCGAACCAAAGTGCTTTCCGAGTTCTGACTTTACCGCGGTTCCAAAGTACGCGGATGGCCCAATCAATGCATTGCATTTGCACAAAATTAAAACGCGATTCGCGGTTGCCACACTTGGCATAATTTGTCAGGCACGCAGAGAGTGCCGCTTCCCCTTGTTCAACCGCCGCATCTATCTTTGCGGCCAATAGCGACATCCGAGCTGTGGGTGCCTCAAAACCTTTCTTAATCCGCTCAAGTCGGTTTAGTCGACTTAATCCTCCGGCAAAGTCGGTGGTCGTCGCCATCGCTAATTTGCTTAGTTTGCTCGGCTGGCCGGTGTTTGCGATGAGTGCCTTAAATTTTTCAGCATCAATTTCGTCGGCTTGGTGCCTATCGGCGTACAAATAGAAGTGCTGGTCAATCCCGATAGGTGTACTCTTAAGAAGACCAAAGCAGCGTTGATCTGCGAGCATTGATAATGCAATGCGAGAATTGAAATCTGGCACCGACGCTTCTAGCTCTTCGATGCTGTGCGGCCGCTTCGCCAAGAGCGCCAGAGACCGCGCGGCGCAACGGTTCTCATCATAAGTTAGTGGCGTGTGTTTAATCGCATACATGGCCTCATAGGTTCTGAGATAATTGGCCACCGGGCATGGTGGCACATACACGCGAAATGGTATGGAACGTTCTTTCGCCCAATTTTCATACGGGACACAAGTCCAACCACTGCTTGTTTCCACCCATTCTTCGTCGCAATGAGTATCGAGCCACTCGGCGGCTTTGCATTCGACCAGCTCAAGGTGGTCATCATAGAAGACGAGAAAATCCAGTATTGCCGCGGAGACGTGCGATGTCCCGTTTTCGCGCAGTCGTTCGATGCGCCTACATGGAACTTGGACGTAATAGCCACGAACTCTTGGGTCGAGTTCCAGCTCATAGGCTAGTGCCCGCTCGACGGTGTGACTTTCCATTACACGTACAGCGCGGTTCTTCATCGATGCGAGCCGCACCTTGACGTTATTCAATGCGCCTTTACCTACTGTGCGCTGACCGCTTTCAGCGACCATGCCTTCGAGCTGCGCGATGTGAAAGCGGGAATATTCGGCGCGTCCGTAGATCTCATGACGCTCGCACTCCCTGAGACCGCCAAGTCGTTTTTCGTCTACGGGTGGAATTCGGATTTGGTTAACGCTTGTTGCCATGCTTTTCCTCCTCCAGGTCGCACGCTTCTAGCGGCGCACCCCACGGGTGTCCGGAGAAACGAGCCCTGCTAAGGCCTGCTGAGAGCGGCCTATTGACATTTGGTGGGGAGCGCAGGAACCTAAGCGTGCCGACCGACTAGTCTGCACAACAGAAGCCCGTGAGAGCCTGCCAGCTTTCATGGGCTTTTTAGTTTCCCGGCTATTGCGGTGTGCTTTTCGGCCCTCCTGAGACGTTGACGTCCCTTCTGATGGAAATACGAACGCCGTTCTATGGGACGGTGGATTTGTTTCGTGAATTCTCTGGCTGAACCTGCTCGCTTCTTGTAGCGGCCGTCGTTTCGTCTAGCCATCTGGCCACGTCTTCGGCCATCGCAAACCAACCGCGCCGCCCGTCGACTGTAAACATTTGGATAGGGAGTCGCCCTCGGCTACGGGCAAGGCGGAGCGCGTCCGTACTGGCGAAGCCAAGCAGCTTCGCTGTCGTGCTGGCCGAAAGCATCCATCCGTGTGCCTTCAGCAGCATCTGGAATGTCGGCGACTCGTGCACGCGTCCTCCCCGATCGGTTCCGGTCAGACCAGCTCCAGGCCAACCTAGTACCCTCTCAGATCAACGTCAACCATTTGTTTTTATTGGATTTGTTGCGCGTCATAGTACGTTGCGGTTACTCGTAACACCACTTCGCTCCAACCTATCGAAAACCCTCGAATTTTCGGACGGGTTCAAACGCCAACACGCTTCTTTAACACGGGAATCTGAGCAGCCGAGTTTCGCGGGGTCGAAAAAGGCGCGCCATAGGTGAAAGGTGGCGTCTCAGCACCTGATAACGGGTCATGGTGAACTTCCGGTGCAGCTTGCCGCCTCGCAGTGAGCACTAGCGCAAGCTCGGTCATCACCGGCCCATACCCATCATTGGGAGGCAAGCAAATGAGCTCGCAATCCACCATTCTTTTTCTCGAATTGGACGGAGCGCTGTACGACCAGCGCATAACCGATCAGACAGCCCCGGGTGCGATCGTTAGTTCTGGAGCGCAGATCCTGGCTGAGATCGCCGCACCTTATGTTCATCAGCTGGAGATTGTGGTGACTGATGCGGCCGCGTTGCACTCACCCCTACAAAGGTTTCGTGAACAGCTCCCAGAGTCGTTAGCAGCAAGGGTTATCGACTCTGTTTATTTGGAAGAACTGACAAACGCTTCCTGGAGCGACTATCACTCAGCCCTGGCCAGTCGGTATGCGTGCATCGTACTTTGGTTACGCCGTCGCCGACCGCAACACACGGATGGTTGGCTTGCCCTTGATGCGGGGCATGATTTGGATTCTTGGCATGCTGATGAGTTATATCGTTTGGTCTGCGGACCACTTTTAAATCCAAGCGTCCAGCGTGCGTTAGCGGAGACGCTTAAGGCGCAGCAGAGAGGAACATCTTATTGACCATCTTGCGTCTAGTAGGGGCATCTCTCTAGCGAAGCTGGCTAGATCGCTCACAACACATTGCTTCCGACGGAATTGTTCGAACGTATCAGCGATCTCGCGCCGATGGCATCAATCTTCGTGAGCTGATTAAGGTAGATACAGATAGCTTGCGACTAGTGCGATAGCGATACGGTTTTATTATTCCACGATCGACGGGTAGAGGTTTGGTGTCACTGGTCAACTTGTAAGTGAACGGACGACTGCCTCCATCACCGGAGGACAAACTCCATTGCCTAAGAGCTTGACCTTGTCTCGCCTACTTCCGCGATTTGGCTTTGCGCCATCGGGGTAACCCATGGCCTTTCGGAGTTCAGAAACTTGCAACATGCGGAATGTCGGAGTGCCGTCGACCCTGCGAACAAGCCCGAACCTATCGACCGTGGTCAAGTGTTGCTGCTCAGCGATGGCTACGCGGCCTATACCGCCTACAGCAAACAGATGGGCGTCACCCACGCCCAATGCTGGGCACACACGCGTCGCCACTTCTTTGACGCGCGCAAGAGCGATCCCCAGGGCGCCGACGCGGCGTTGGCACGTATCGGCGCCTTGTACGCCATCGAAGAAACCATCCGTCGCAAGAAGCTCACGGGCGAGGACAAACGCCACTACAGGGCCACGCACAGTCGCCCCGACGTTGAAGCGTTCTTCGCATGGGTCGAAGGACAACTGCGACGACCGGACTTGGTGCCCAGCCTGCCGTTCGCCAAAGCGCTGGCCTATGCGCGCGAGCGGCGCGCGGCCCTGGAAGTGTTCCTCGTCGATCCGGACGTGGCCATCGATACCAACCATCTGGAGCGAGCGCTGCGCGTGATTGCGATGGGACGGAAGAACTGGATGTTTTGTTGGACCGGACTGGGGGCCGAGCACGTGGGCATCGTGCAAAGCCTGCTGGTGACGTGCCGACTGCATGAGATCGATCCGTACACTTATCTGGTCGATGTGCTGCAACGGGTCGGCCAACATCCGGCCAGTCGAGTCGAAGAACTCACCCCGCGGCGGTGGAAAGAATGCTTCGCTGACGATCCGCTGCGCTCGGATCTGGATCGGTATGGGCCGGGCGGTTAGGCAAGTACGCCGCTGAGTTACCGCTTACCGCCGATTGCCCCGCAGGTCTCAATTATTGAGAGAGGCAGCCGAGATAGTAAACACCATGATTTATTCGACATCCACAAACCTTGTGGGCATACTGCATTCTCAGGGGTCGTGCGAAACGGATTTGGCACGAAATGTGCTTATTTTCTGGGTTATGCATGTCGTTCTGACGGTATCCGCAAGTCGGGCCTACTGGAATTGACAACTGACGGAGAGTATCCAGATGAAGCTTAAAGAAATCACTTCGGGCGAACTGCCAGACATCGGTCGACCAGTTGCGGAATGTGTCAACTCTGGAGAGTGGACGCTATACAGGCCGTCGCCTGCGAGTGGCGAGACGAGCGATAACTTCTTCTTGAAGATGGGGCCAGAAGTTTACGTTTTGGACAGCCGTGGAAAAATTGTGCGTATCATCGGGCGCGATGCGTCACCTGCGATGGATGAAGTTTTCTATTTTTCCGATTTGCCAAAGCCTCAATCGCTAAGCAACGGCAATCTGCGACTGACCTTCCACTAACGCGGCGCTGGTCATGACAAAAGGACTTAAGTCGTCCAATACGAAATGGATCCTCTTCCTATCTAGCGACTCTGAACCTGAAGATCGCCATGTTTACGACTTGGCATTTGGACTTAAGTGTTTGGAAGATGCTGGAATCAGTGCTAGTGATATATCAATTTATATTGATGGATCTGATCGGTCGCATCTTTCCTCGCAAATGGCTCTTGGTTCGCAGAATAACCATGCCATCAAGAAGACCTTCGATTTTTTTAGCGATTTGAATCACAACGATGTTGAAAATATCGTCCTGTTCGTAACAGGACATGGAAGCATTCAAGGAATTGCCGCAGCTCCGCCTATAAAACCCCATGCGCTCGTCAATGCAATCAAAGCTGCACCCGGATTGACCCGGGCCGTCATATATCTAGGCCAGTGCTATGCCGGGATATTTAACTATGTAAAGGCTGGCTCTCAGGGCAAGGGTGATCCCTGCGTAATTCTCGCTGGTGCGACGAATTTGCATTCGAGCCTAAGCTCTTCGACGACAGAACAGCTTGTCGGTGGAGATGTGACATGGCCAGCAAACCTATTTTTGCTTCACGCATTCAAATGGATCACATCGCCTACCGACGTTGATGGTGATGGTCGCGCGACCGTGATTGATTCGTTTAAGTATGCAGGCGCAATGTCAAATGACGACAACAAAAGGCTCAAGGGAGGCTTCACCTATAGTCTCCCTTCGTTGCATCAAGATCACGAAAACGCGCTATATAAGTTTCGGTCGACAAATGATCAGAACGATGAGCTGTCGCTGAAGGCTGCAGAAGCAAAATACGTCCAAGCTCTCGATATTTTGCATACTCATCAGGAAAGCTGGATCTTGAATTCCATCCCAGCGCAGCTTGTCGAGTTCTAATCACTACTGTTGCTAAACGAGAAGTGCATATGGATCTCGGACACATAGCCTGTGCGCTTGACTATAGGCATATGATCGCAATAGTTATGTGTATTCCAAGATCTTTGGTGTGACGCCGTAAGTAGCGCGGTCGTGGCGCACCTAATTAACCCCTCGGGGCGTAGTACGTTTCGCTGGCGCTCAACAATTCAGCGCGGAACATCACCAAAGGTCCAGTTCGCCAGGCTGACAAATCGGTGAAAGTCGCAGCCACGTGCTGGACAAACGACGCTTGGAGAGACCATCCCGTCAGCGGATACCGCATGACCTTTGAGCGTCAGGCCGTGGCCACGAGGGCAAGTCATCTCAGCCTTGAAGCGCCTTACTGTACTTGGATGACACGGCTTCCACTGCAAGCTAGGAGCATCCCCATCGCCGTCGTATCGCGAGATTAGGATCCGAGTTCGTATGTCACTCCTGAGGACAGGAGTTTCGACCACACTCTCCCTACTGACCGAATCTCTGTCGAAAACAGTCGGGCGAAACCAAGACAGCAGTTGCTGAACCCAGCGGAGAGTCATTTTAGACGGGCCCTTGATTGCCAAAGAGGTTCATAAGGCGAAATGTCATGGCTTGGGTACTTACACCATACTTCTCCGCCAACATCAGAACGTTGTCCGGATCTTCAAAGTCCAACTCAAGCTTCGAAACATCTCGCGACAAGAAATCTTTGGGCATGAGTAGGCTAGCCGCAAAGGTATTTGCCTCAATTTCTCGGACATCAGCTGCAGTCGAAGATACTTTCGACCTTAGATAGACACGAAATTGCTTGTCGATATGGATCTCTTCCGCTTCATGAAGCAGAAGATGGCCAAGCTCATGGGCAATGGTGAAGCGCTGCCGTTCTTTGGATTGTTGCTTCGCGACTCCAATGACCGCTGACTCGCCCTGGCGAATGAGTAGCCCAGAAACATCTTCGTCAAAGTCTCGGTAAAAGATTGACGCACCTAACTTTCGCGCGATCTGGTCTACTAGGATAGGGGTGCGAGACACTCCGATTAAAAGCTCGTCTACCAATTTATTGATGCGCGCATAGCGTGGACGCCCGGACATCATTTCGCCTTCCCAGTGCGCCTCTTAACCTCATTCACGAAGTTTGCTACAGCAGGAAGAGACTGAAGCGTCTTTTCGGCTTGCTCCGCCCTATTGGAAAGCGAAGCAGAGCTGCCTCTAAGAAGGTCAACAGAGGTCTTTCCGACCGCCGAGCAAAGCATTTCGAACTGATCCAGCATCAAGCGCTGCCTGCCCCGTTCAATGTTAGTGACGGATGTCCTAGATAGACCGACGACCTTCGCGAGTTGTTCTTGCGTCAGACCGGCTGCTTCACGCTCCTCGCGGAGCTTAGATCCGAGAAGCTCGTAATAACGTCGATTTTCCATGGTCTTGAAATATGAGAGGCCCTCCGTAGGATCGCTCCGCGGGGCTTCAATGTCAACCACACTGACATCAAATGTCAGTGTGGTTGACATTTTCTGATGTTCGTGAGACAAACATGACGGCGGCGCTGGGCCGCAAATGGAGGTCCGGAAAATGTCTCACGAACATACAGTCAGGCCTGTCGCCGTGGCGGTCATCACTACCAGCGGCACGTTCCCGAATGCCGACGACTACCGCCGCGCTTACAGCACGGAGCCCGTGAGCGACGTCTTGGCGAAGGCCGCACAGGAGCTGAAGCTCACTAATACGGAGGACTGGGAGGCCTACGTAGACAATCGCCCCATTGACCCTGCGCGCACATTTGAGCAGAACGAGTTGTGCGACATCGTTGAGATCGAATGGCACAAGCGTGAGGGCGGCGGCGGTGCATGAAACGCTCGCACGGCTCAACTTCGACGCTGATGTCGAGCTTCTGACCCCGCAGCTTGCTCGGGTCCATGGATGGATCATCCATTTCAAGACGTTCCCGGTGATTGATGTGACCTTCGATGGCACGAGGCCGCTGAGGGTTCGCCTTATGTGTGATGATTGGCCCGAGAAGCCGCCGTCTGCCGAATTGGTAAGCGCAGACGGAAGTCCTCCCCAGGGGTTGCCGGGAGGGGTATTCCATCAGGACTTACATCCGACGACCCAGAAGCCGTTTGTCTGCATGCGTGGATTCCGTGAGTATCACACACACCCAAGTCATGCCACAGACCACTGGGAGGCTTACAAAGGACAGGACGGTATGAACCTGCCGGGGCTGTTGGCTCAGTTGTCGCACGCGTGGAGGAAGGTGGCCAAGTGATGTCTCGACTCGTTGAATGCAGCGAACGCATTGTCGCGGAGACGATTCAGCACCTAAAGGTGGGTGGAGGAGATGGGTGTGAGACCGTCGTTCTTTGGCTTGGAAAAGACTCGACGTTGCAGGTTCGAGAGGTGTATCGCCCTGAGCAACGCGTCGCTATCGACTATTTTCATCTTCCTAGTGGTGCTGTAAGGCAGATGGTGGGACACCTGCGATCCACTAGGCAGCGGATCATTGCTCAAGTTCATTCCCATCCCGGCTCCGCATATCACTCCTCTGCAGATGACGAGTGGTCCATTGTTAGGCACGAAGGAGCGCTGTCCTTGGTGGTCCCCAGGTTCTCCGCCGACACCGTCGTCGGCAATTTCAAGGACAACACTGCGGTCTACCGACTCGATTCACGAGACGCGTGGGTGAAAGTAACGTTCTCCGACGTAATTTGTATAGGAGCCCTCGATGGATGCGTTTGAAGAAAACCTTCTCACCTTGGTGGCCGCCACGGGAATATCGAAAGAGGAAGCAGCCCAGCGCCTCCTGGTCAGAGTTCATATTTCCCATGACGACTCAGGTTTCCAGCGGCAACTTGCAGGCGACATCGCAGAGCTTCTCAGTCGGACGTTAACTGTCACCCAGAATGCCTCTGTGTGTGACATCGAGGTTTGTTTGGGCGCGGAACGAAAGACGTCAGCGCAAAAGTGCGTTCTTGTGGAAATCTCGAGCGGTTCTCTGAGCATGACCAGGATGCGCGAAGGCGCAGTTCCCGACCGAGCGAGAAATAGGATTGCCATCCACGGGCTCTTGAGAAAGATTGCAGCCTGCTACATCGCCGGCCACGCTATCGCGGCAACTTTGTCGGGAGTTAAGGGAGAAGGCGTCGATTTCGATGAACTGCCAGACGAATTCAATCTCAGGTTTGCGGACCTAGGCGTCAGTATTGCCGAGTTGCGCGATGAAATTCAGTTGCAAGACACGGTGCTGATAGGAGGCGGCGGCGTCGCAAACGGCTTTTTGTGGGCAGCTAGTGAGCTCTGGCTCAGTGGATCGCTCGCCATCGTTGATCCCAAGCGCGTATCACCGGGCAATGCCAATCGTTGCCTCTACTTTGATACTAATGACGCCGGACAGTACAAAGCCAGCCTCCTGGCTGCCCGTGTTAAACTGGATGAGTGTGTTCTTGAGCCGTTTGTTGGCTCGTTCAGCGACTACCTGAAGACGCGACCTGGCAATAAGGCGAGCACAGTAATTGTCACCGTAGATAGCCGCCCCGCTCGACGTACTATCCAAAGCGAGCTTCCGGCCGCTGTACTCGACGCGTCCACGACGGACATCTCTGAGGTCATAGTCCATTCGCATTCCGTTCCCACGGAAGGGGCGTGCCTATCATGTATCTACAGTCACGACAGCGACGAGGACCAGCAAGCGAGGCATTTGGCGGAAACACTCGGCTTGGATCTTTCAGAAGTGCGACAGCCCCTTATTACGGCGGCCATCGCGGAGAAGCTCTGTAGGAATTTCAGTCTCGCGAATCCGGAAGAGCTTGTCGGAACCGCCTTCGATAGTTTCTACAAGGCTAGGTGCGGCGAAGGAAGGCTATTCACCCCCACTGGGAAGCAAGCAGCGGCGCCGTTTGCCTTTGTGTCTAACCTCGCGGGCGCCCTACTCGCCCTGGAGCTCGTTCGATTTCAGTCAAATCGCGCGTCTGTGAGCCGGGAGAACTATTTTTTTTCAAGCCCGTGGAAGGCCCCGCATCGCCGTTTGCGCCGCAGACGACCGCGGCTTCCGGGTTGCGAGTTCTGTGGATCTCACCATGCCAGCCTGGCCCTAAAGGCTACATGGCCGGAGCGCTTCGCTAGCGATTGAACCTTATTTCAACTTAACAGGGGACATTGTGGACGGACAGGACTCAGCAGAAGCAGGTAGCGTTCAGCATAAGGGAGCGGCGTACAAGTGATATCTATGACTTCAACTGGCGACTGACCTTAGGCCTCCTATAGACGGAGGTCATGCTTGTTGCAGCCGCCCACAGGGCTATTAAGGCTTAGACATCAACCAAGGAAGATCAATGGAATTTGAACTTGCCCGGGATACGGTCCGCTTCGCGGAGAAGCTGATAATTAAAACTCGGACACCTCGGGAGGGTAATGACAGCGTTGCGATTTATCTCGACACACTTCTGGTTGGGCCTTGGTTAGTCATGGCTGGCGCCGCTTTGTTGGTACGTCGCTTCTGTATGGTGTTGCTAGTTGCAGTTATGCTTCTCATCTTCTTTTGGATAGTAGGGCGTGGGATCTCATGGCAGCCAGTCTCGTCCGCTTTGGCAATGGCAGTGGGTGTCGTCTATTTTGGGTTACCAAGCCGAACAGTGACGGCTGGAGTCACGGCGAAAAATATCCGCTTGTTGTCGGGTTTCATTTTAGACACGGCACCCGATGACGCTCGATTGGAGCGACTTCAAGCAGGGATATCCTTATTGCGAGGTCAAATCACTGACAGGCTAGGGCGCTTTAATATCGTGATCGGGATTTGCTGGGCGGCACTATTTGGGTATGCGAGTGCCCACGTGCTGGCTCCAGGGCTGGCTCCCTCCATATTGGGGAGCGGCATCGTTTTCACCGGCATCGCGGTGGCCTTTTTTGCCGGAATACTCGGCGTTGCTATTTCTCATGCCACGGCTGTCCGAGTGGTCTACCTGACGTTGGACTTTGCCTTGCTTGAAGCGAAGGCAGACGCTTCCAAAAAATCGTCGGGCTAATCGAAACCGGATAACGGTAGGCATTTTTTTAAGACAGATATGCCTGCTTGCCGTGTGGATGCAAACAGCCTTCCACTTGCCCACGCTAGCCGCCTCAATGTATCACTGCAGCCGTGTAAGTTGACCGACATTGCCAAACGAAACTGCCATCGTCGCCAAACACCTGGCCAGCATGGTCAGATAGATGCCCAGCCCCGCCAGCTGACTGCCCAGAAGAGGCGGCCTGCTGACCATTCCCGCCGTGCTACTGATTACGCCTGGCTTGGGACTTCCGAAGAGATTCGCCCTGCAGCTCAAGTTTGATGCTGCTGTGAATGAGGCGATCAAGGATGGCGTCAGCGACCACCGGTGCATCGATGTAGGTGCGCCACCCCTTCACTGGCATCTGGCCCAGTACGATGGTCGATACCGTGCCGACTCGGTCATCTATCAGTTCCATCAGGTCTGACCTGCCGATGTCGGAGAGGCCAGAAAGGCCAAAGTCATCCAAGATGAGCAATTGGACCCGTGAAGCATCGTTTAGGGGGAAGGAATGGATGTTGATTGGGACATCTTGGCCGATCGCTACGTGAAGCTCATCGAGGCTTCACCAAGAAGCCAACCCGAGCTAATCGGTACATCTAGCCTATGCCAATTCTAGTCGCCACTCCTATCTCGACCAAGTTCCGCGGCAAAGTACGTACCAAACGGCATCCAAGGTCTAGCATGAGCTCACAGGGAAAGACATCAGCGACGACCACCGCCGCGTCGTCGCTTAATCACCGGTGCACTATTTAAGTTTTTCTAGTAGCTCTATGAGCGCTTCCGTGCGATTGTCACTCGTGGGCGCAATGACCTCGATGTTCCAGCGTCGGAGTACGGCCTCATCGATGGGATTGGGACGTCCCGAGAGAATATAAGACGTGGGCTGCCTGGTATAAGACGATTTTTTCCACAGCTCGGACAGCTTGTAGAAGATTAAGCGAATGTTCGGGTCACTGAGGCTGTAGCCAATAAACAGCACCGAGCGGCCCAAGACGTCTGATCTAAACTTGATATCCAGAGACGACTCAAACTGCATGCGCTCCAAATAACTCGCTTCACCCAGCACAAGCGAGTTGTCGTCTTCAAAATCACCGTGAAACTTCACGATCTGCGTCACGCCGGCCTGTACCCGGGCAATATCATCGACACCCACGATCTTTGCATGGGCCTTCTGCCAGTGTTCATACGCACGCTCGATCCAGCAGTCAAAATTTGTGGTGTAAATGAGATCAAGTTGAGACTTTACAATAAGTTCGTGAGCCTTGGACTTTGCGATATCGATATTGTCCGCATGCCATTCCTTGTCGACCTCAGTGCGCCATCGCCCAAAGTGGCCCTTCTCAAGACGATAGAATTCAGCAAGCGTCGGCGCACTACCGTAAGTGCGGAAGATATCGGGATCGTAGCCAAGCTCCTCGGCCATACGATCGACAAGTTTCTCCCACGACGGGAGGCCCATGCCCATAGACACACCAGCGCCGACAAAAAGAATAAGGCGTCGCTCCCGGTAGGCTTGAACTAGTCCTTCCATCAGGGTTGCTCCATTAAAAACTGTGCGAATTTGTTCAACGCAAGCCTACGCATGGAAATTTCGTTCTTCTTGTCACCGAGCTCGGCGAATGTTTGCCTGTATCCATCCGGTATAAAAACACAGTCCCATTGAAAGTTAGTGGGACCAGCCGGCGCATTGGGCACGGTTCCTGAAACCTCTCCGGTGAAGTAATGCATCTTCTTGGAATCGCAGTAGCCGATCATCGTCCTTGCAGTAACCCTGTTACTGGCGAGTCCTTGTACGAGCTTGGCAAAATTGTTCCCTTCCAGACGGTCCCAAAAGATCCTCGTTAGGCCGCCTGGCAGGCCGTTGAGAGCGTCAAGGTATAGGCCAGTGTGCTCTACGAATACCGGACGACCCACCGCGTAGAACGCTTTCAGGACTTTATCCCTGATCAGGGCTACGGGATCTTCCGTCTGGAGCTCGTGGATGTCCTTATGAAGCGGAATCACTGCAACGCCTGCAGGCCCGAGGATCTCTCGGACTTCTCGTATCTTCTCTTGATTTCCAGAAAGGAATCGCAGCTGTGTCATAAGGCTAATCCGGATCGGTTGCGGCAACGTTGGCGGAGGCCGGGATGCCTGGGACGCAAAGAGCTTCCACTAGTATTTGGTCCCACAAACTCTTCATTTGCGTTTCGTTTGAGAGATCTATCGTGGCTGTATCCAAACAGAAGGTTCGCAGGCTCGTACGCTTCATAAATATGTTGTCGTAAGCAGACCGTAAACGATCGAGATAGTCTGCATCGATGCCCCGTTCGTACGCGCGGCCACGCAAGTCAATTCGACGAAGCAACTCCTCTGTCGATGCATCGACGTACACATAGAGGTCGGGCGTCGCGTCCGGGACGGGGATTTCTTGTGAGAGTTGGTTGTAAAGGGTGAGTTCGTCGCCGCTGAGAACTAGCTGGGCAAACACGGCCTCTTTGAGCATCGAGTGATCCGCGATGACGTTACGCGGTCCCAGGGCGACCTGGCTAAGTTGCTTACGCCTATCGAGTAGGAACGTAAGCTGCATGGGAAGGGCCCATCGCGCTCGGTCCTTGTAGAAGCCACTCAGAAAGGGGTTTTGTTCGAACCCCTCTAGGCAGGTTTGGGTATTTGCACCCAGCTCTTTGGCGAGAAGACGGGCAAGCGTTGTCTTCCCTGCGCCGATTGGCCCTTCAAATGCAATGTACATCGAGCAATCCCCTTTCCCACTAGGCCCGCGCTTTAGCGCGAAATCTTACCGGCGACGCGGAAAAGGCACATAGCTCTTCTGGTCGAGGTAAATCAAATTGCCCCCTTGCCGAAAAAGTAGGAAGCATCTATGTCGACTTCGCCGATCGGAATCCCAGTTGCGAAGGTCGGACCAGACGCTTAAGACCAAACTCATGTTATTCGCCTCTACTCGCAACCTACACGAGATCCGCATTCATGCAAACGACGACACCCAATAGGACGGCAGTCATTGGCTTGTGCACCATGTTCATAGGCGTCCTGCTTCTGAGGTATTCGGCTACCGCCGGCAAGCTCGCTATGGGTCTGGGCATTCTTGCCATCGTCTGTACAGGGAGCATCCAAGGCTTTCGCACAGTCATTGTGGCGGCGGGGGGCGAGCTCTTCGAGTTAAGGCACGCCTTTCGGGCACGAAAACGCCTATGGCTGCGACGGGTCCGTCATGTGACCAAACCATCGGCCGCCGCCAGCCTCGGTTGGCAGCTCAGCATACTGCTGTTTACGCTCGTCATGTTTGTCGGCGGTGCCTTCGAGGTTTCGATAGCAGGCTTGAAGATTGCCACCGAGACCGTTAGCCGCATTGCACTGACAGTTGCCTTGTTCGATCTGTGCATCATTGGGCTGAGAGTCATGCGCTGGCCTTGGGGCCGCTCCGTTGGCAAATGGCTGAAGGCTGCCGTCGCTGCCATCCTCGCCGGCATCGCTCTCAGCATGGCTCGTCAAATCGTTGCTAGTCTTACCGGCGAGGATCCATCTAAGTTTCCGGCCACAGTAGCTTTGCTAGCCGGCTTATGCGTACCACTGGCCTGGGCGACGATCGCCACGGTCGTCGCCGCTGTCACCGTTCTTCCCGCTATGGTGCTGTCGTTTCGGCGCATGACTCGGGACGAGACACCGTCCAAGGAGAATAGCTATTTCCTCGCTCGCAGTGCCGCGATCATACGCCCCATTCTGCTGTGTCTGGCCTTGCTTCAGATCGGTTTCTTCGCGACCCCGCCGGACCTTAATAAGCATCCGCTTCTTCGATATGCCGGCATCGTCCTTCTCGTGAACATGGATTTCTGGGATCAAACAGTGTGCGGAACCCTAGATGTACTTGCCGCTCGAGTCACCGATGACCGATACCTCAGAGTCAATCCCAAAGAGAAAGTGCCCGCGCTTCATGTCGTGACTTGTCCTAACAAGGACGCCCTACCGACAGGTAGCAAAGCGTCAACTGCCGTCCTTTGGAGCACAGACTTTGCTCGCAATTTCACCAGTCCCGCCCGGAGCAGGCCCAGCGTAGGCGGCTGATAACACGAGAATGATGCCAACCGGGGATTACCCAGCCCGCAGGTTCTCCCTTGCGGGCTTTTTATTCGCCGATTCCGACGAAGGTTGATGTACAGACTATGGGGCTCTTTGCGCCCTGATCGCTACAATTTGATAAGCGATAACCATCTGATTTCAAACGCCATGTACAAACTATGCGTTGCGTTTGTACGCATAGTTTGTATCGATAAGCCTCCAGGCACACAAACTATGGACTCCTAAAAGGTACGAACTATGAGGTTCTGTCCAGTCGTGTACAGAACCCCATAGTTGGTTTGCTTCGACAAACTATGAGATCCGGCTGCGTACAAATTATGAGATCCACTTCATCGCAAAAAAATTAGTAAAATCAATACTGTATGATGCTCGACCTGGCTCTACTCAAGTCAAAACTGTTTATGCGGCGTACGGTCTCGTACGGTCTCAAATCGCTCTGCTAGAACCTTATCGAGTCGGTGTTGACCGATAAAGCCAGCTTCATTACGCGGCCTTCGCCAGTAGGGCCTGCACGGCCACTTCAGCGTTATCGATAGCCGCATTAAGGGCGTCCGGGCCGAGCACTGTGCCCTCGATCCGCACCAACTCAACGTCGGTCAGCCCAATGAAGCCAAGCAGATGGAGGAGGTAGTTGGTCTGGAAGTCGAACGGAGCATAGGCTCCCTCGGAGAACACGCCGCCAGCAGCAGCGACCAGGTAAGCCTTCTTCCCAGTCAAAAGGCCCTTTGGGCGCCCGCCGTCGTAGCTGAAAGTGACACCCGGCCAAGTGACGTGGTCGAACCAGGCCTTGAGCTGCGAGGACGGCCCGAAATTGATCATGCCCGAGCCGAGCACGATCACATCGGCGGCCTTCAGTTCATCGACCAGCTGCTGCGCGACCGCTACCGCATTGGCCTGTTCGAGGGTCCTTGCTTCGGACGGTGTAACGCGACCCTGGATATAGGCCGGAGCAATATGCGGAGCCGGATGGTTTGCAAGATCCCGCACGGTCAGCGTGCCGCCCAAACGGGCCTGGATGCCTTCGGCAATTTCCGTTGCGAAGCGGGTGGAAAGGCTGTCAGCCCCGCGGGGGCTGGAAGTAATCAGAAGGATGTGGCTCATGGAGGCCTCTAAGGATAAAATCGGAACCTAGTAACTCTTCATCTCTGAGTTACTGAGCAGTACGAAGGATCGTATGGTTCCTTTGCGAGTCCCACAAGAAGGCACATCGATGTCACCGAGACACACCGACTTACCTAAAAATCTGCCTAAGCGCGATATCGAAGACTGCCAGCCGACCCGCAAAATCCTTGATCGCATCGGTGACAAATGGAGCCTCTACCTGATCATGACGCTCGCGCATGGAGTGCGCCGCTTCAACGAATTGAAGCGAGGCATCGATGGCATTTCTCAGCGCATGCTGACGCTGACGCTGCGTGGTCTGGAACGTGACGGGCTTGTGACCCGGACGATGTATCCGACGATTCCGCCTCGCGTTGACTACGAACTCACCGAGCTCGGAAAGACGCTGTTGAATCCCGTCATGGGGTTGGTCAATTGGGCGGACAGCAACAAGTTCGCCGTCGCCGAGGCACAAAAGCGCTTTGATGCCCAATCAGAGCAGGATGTGCCTTCAAGGTGATCGAGCTACGAACAGGCCCACGTCGTCGCTCGAAGGCATACATGGGCGTGAGCTTTTCTCTACTCTGATAAGTAGGGATAAACCATGCATATCCAGTTGCGCGCGTTGGAACGACAAATTCATCTGATCAGGGAATGACCATGGGTGCGGGCGTCCGCTTACGGCTGCATTCTGGAAAGTTCAGTCATACGAACGGGCCGATATAACCTCGTCGCGCCGCGAGCGTCACCGCATGGGTGCGGTCATGGACGCCAAGCTTGCAGAAGATCGACTTCAACTGGGCTTTGATCGTTTCGCTCGAGCGACTCAGTCGCCCAGCGATTTCCTTGTTGGAGTGTCCGCTTGCAATGAGACTGAGGATTGCGATCTCCTGCTCGGTCAGGGGTTCATCGAGGACGTGAGTCGCTAGTTCGTGCGCGATTTCAGCAGATACCGCGCGGCGGCCTGCGTGAATCGAGCGGATGGCGTCCACTAACTCGGCACGGATACCATTCTTGAGAAGATAGCCCGCTG
>Ga0209672_100260_pt1 | contig 39122 bp, 34 predicted proteins | sample AraplaCol_mMS_r2_FD_184273 | JGI IMG/M metagenome (GOLD analysis project Ga0209672, IMG submission 184273) | Arabidopsis root microbial communities from North Carolina, USA - plate scrape CL_Col_mMS_r2 (SPAdes) (version 2) | ecosystem: Host-associated > Plants > Roots > Endosphere | place: USA...
CGACACGCCGCAGGGGCGCGTGAGCGGTAGGATCGTCGAAACCGAGGCCTATCCCGTCGGGGATTCGACGAGCCATGCCTACCGCGGACTGCGGCCGTACAACGGCGCGCTCTTTCGCGCGCCCGGGCACGCCTACGTGCGGCTCGTCTATGGCGCGTCCTACATGATCAACATGTCGAGCGAAGTGGAGGGGGTTGGCGCAGCGGTGCTGTTGCGCGCGGTCGAACCCGTCGAGGGCATCGAGCTCATGCAGGCGCGTCGCGCCGGCGCCCGGTACGTGGATCTCGCACGCGGGCCGGGGCGGCTCACCGCGGCTTTTGCGATCGGCCCGCAATGGGATGGAGCGGACCTGTGCGGCGGCGCGGCGTTATGGATTGGGCGTGTTGCGCATGCCGCGTCCGAGGACGATGCCGCCGCGCCTATCGCCGCGACGAAACGGATCGGCCTTTCGCGCGAGATGCACGCATTGTTGCGTTTCTACGAGCGCGGCAATCCGTTCGTCAGCGGTCCGAAACGATTGCTGGCAACGTGAAACCGAATTCGCCGCTGCCAGCAATCGTTCAGGCCGTTTCGACGCAGTGCTCGAAGAGCGCGTGGTGCGTCCGCTCGCCGAGGTCGATCGTCAGTCCGACCGCGTTTTCCACGCCGATCTTCATGGGCGGCCCGAAGCGGCGCGTCTCGACGCCCGTTTTCCGCAGCAGGCGTTCGATGGCCGTCGTGGTGACCGTGACATAGCTCGAGATACCCATGCGGTCGGCGAACTTCACGACTTCGCGCATGGCCTCGAGCGCGAGACCCGCAAAGCCGAACCCGGGTGTCTCCGGCGCGACGATCGCAAAACGGCTCAACTCCCAGACATCGCGTGACGAGGGCGCGGGTTGCCCGTGAAGCAACTGCCCGAACGTGTCGCGCAACATGTAAGGCCCGACCGTCGGCATGATCCGCCAGCAGCCGCACAACGTGTCGTTTTCGTCATGCACGAGCATGTAGTGTGGCGAGAGCGCATCGTAGCCATCGATCTCCATGCCCGAGAGGATGGCGACTTCCCATCCCATCCGTTCGCCGAAAACCTTGGCGCGCAGGCGGTACATCTGCGCGAGTGCATCGAGATCGAAGCTCCGTTGCGACCCAATCGTGATGTTTGCGTTCATGTCGTCTCCATGGGTTGGCCCTACCTAATGCGCATAGACGATATGCACTTTGCGTGCGGCGCGTAACTGTCAAGCAAGATAGGTACAAATGCGCGCCGATAATTGGGATGATTCGCGCACCACGTACGGAGCGAGGTGAAACCCATGACTACGATTGACAGCTACTCAATGGAATCCGACGAATTCACGCGGCCGGTTCGCGCGGAAATCGACAGCAACTTTATTCAGGCGTATCGACGAAAAATCCGGGAAAGTCAAAAGGTTTTCTGGTCCCGTTTCGGTGTAACGCAATCGAGAGGAAGCCGTTTCGAGCTTGGTGCGAATATTCCGAAACCCGTCATGATCTTGTTGCGGCTTTACTTCGAGGGGCGAGTGACGGACGACGACATTGCGAGCGTCAGCCATCGCCGCCCGATCGTGCATCGTCCGACGATGTTCAATCGGGATCTATCAAACCCATTCGGGTCGCTTTGACCGCCGCCGCGCTGCGCGAACTCACACCGAACTTGGTTCGAATGTTGGCCATATGGAAATTCACGGTCGCTTCGGAGCAACCGAAGATCTTCGCGATCTCCCAGGTCGATTTGCCTTGCGCGGTCCATTGCAGGCACTCGTATTCGCGCGGCGTCAGCTTCGGTATCAGCGACGCCGTGTGGCTTGCGACGAACCGTTGAGCCGTATCGAACGCCACGTCCCGCAGCAGCGTGAGCATCGGCAGGTACCGCCGCACCTGGTTGTCGAGCTCACGGGCGGATTGATCGCCGCATACGAAGCACAGCATGCCGACTTCCTGCTTGGGGCCGTGAATGGGCAGTGAGATGCCTGTGTATAAGCCGTGGCGCCGCGCTTCCTCGTACATCTCTTGTTGGCGGTGCTCCGTGAAGAGCGATGAGGACCAGATGAGCGGTGCCGTCTGAGTCATGCAGTGCGAAACAGTGGGATCGATCCGCACGAAGGATCGCTCGTCGTAGGTCTCGCGCCATGCCGAGGCGTAGTCGCTGCGCAGATAGACATCGGAAAAACGCATGCCCGGACGCGGGATGACGGCGAACAGTGTTTGGTCGAAACCGCAGCGCTTGCCGAGGATCGCGAGCGCCTGAAACCAGGATTGCTCGTCGGTGGCGCGCCATAACGGCGCCATGGGCTCGATAAATTGACGCTGCATATGTCCTCGATGACGAAAATGTTACCTGCTGACTCACCCGAATAGGTCGGCATTTTATTCTCCACGTCGACGCGTAATTTCCGCTCGTCGCGAAATCAGGATGGCTATCGCCTTATTGATCGGACACAAGGGTATATCAAAAATAGCGCGTTTGAGTAGGGGTTCGACGCAGGGACACGCGGTATCGATTTCAAATTGAATCACTACTTTGTCCGATATTCCGTAGGAATTAATTTATGTAGTCTGTGAATTAGATTTTCGACTAACAAATCGATTCGTTTTTGGCAATTGGAATTGTGTTGGAGCGGGCGAAACTGTGCCCCTGAAGAGCGAACTGAAATCGTTTTTACGCGCGTTCGCGCGGCGCTCGGGCGCGGCGCAACGAAGCGAATTCGACGAGCCGGTCGGTCAACGCCGGCAATATGGACGTTCGACAGTCCGTGCAGCGGGCGGCGAGTCGCGCCCGCCGGCGCTTAGGAATGGACGCCGGTGATGTAATGTTCGAGCTGCTGAATGGTGAATTGCTGATCCGAGATGATCGCCTTCACGAGGTCACCGATCGAAATCATCCCGATCAGGCGCTCGCTCTCGAGCACGGGCAGATGGCGCATGCGGTGTTCGGTCATGAGTGCCATGCACTGCTCGGTGGAGTCGCCGGGGGTGACGTAACGGACCTGGCGGGTCATGATCTCGCTCACCCGGGTGGTCTTCGACGAACGGTCCATCAGAACTATCTTGCGGGCGTAATCGCGCTCGGTGACGATGCCTGTGATCGCGGTGCCCTCCAAGACGACCAGCGCGCCGATGTGATGCTCCGCCATCATCTTGACCGCTTCGTAGACCGATGCATCGGCGCCGATCGTGATGACGGGCCGCTCGCTCGCGGGCCCGGACTCGGTTTTGGATTTCAGGATTTGTGCAACGCTCGTCATGGCGGGGTCTCCGTTCTCATTCAACGCCAGTCGGGATAGCGCGGGATCGAGCCCGCGGGGGTACGGCTGACAACGTGCAGTATAGGCGGTGGGGGCGGCGACCGCCCGAATCGGGCGTGCGCGGGGCCGCGCAAGGCGAATAGCGGTACACTCGCGTTTTCTGTGCGCCTTTGTGCGCCGGACGTTTTGTCGCCTTTCACTCGATTCGAAAGTCATGCCCACGCATTCTGAACCGTCGCCCGAGGGCGGCGGCAGCGAACAACAGTGTGTCACGCTCGCCGCTACGGCGACGCTTCCTACCCGTTACGGGACGTTTACGTCATACGCATTTCGTGTCGACGCAGAAAATGCCGAACATCTGGCGCTCGTCATGGGCGATGTCGAGAACCAACAATCGGTGCTGACGCGGCTTCATTCCGAGTGCCTGACAGGCGATGTGCTCGGCTCCTATCGCTGCGACTGCGGCGAGCAGCTTGACCTGGCGCTACGCTACATCGCAGCCGAGGGGCGCGGCGTGTTGCTTTATCTGCGGGGTCACGAAGGGCGAGGGATCGGCTTGTCGAACAAGATTCGAGCCTATGCGCTGCAGGAGCAGGGGCTCGATACCGTCGAAGCTAACTTGGAGCTGGGTCTGCCCGACGATGCCCGCGAGTATGACTCGGCCGCGGCGATCTTGCGGATGCTCAAGGTCACCTCGGTGAGGCTCATGAGCAACAACCCGAAAAAGTTCGACACGCTGGCGAAGCACGGTATTCCCGTTTGTGAACGTGTCGCGCTGGCTATCCCGGCGCGTGACGAAAACGAGCGGTACATCAGGACCAAGCAGCTCAAGTTTGGGCACTACTTCGACGAGAACGAGTAGTTTGGGGTTGCGGTTTGCGAGTTATCGGTTGAATCTGGTGATCAAGCAACCGCGAGCGTGAGATGCCCGATCGGTTCGGCGGCCGGCCGTACCTTGATCTCGATGTCGTAGCCGAGCCGGTTCAAGCAGTCCATGAGTTTGCGCTCGGACAAGTTGGTGAAATCACCACGCATCATGCCGGATACCTTCGGTTGCGGAATGCCCATGCGTTTCGCTGCTGCTTGTTGCGTGAGTCCAAGGGCACGCATGGCCTTTCTGATTTCGATCGCCAAGCCGGTCTTGATCTTCAGCTTTTCCGCATCGGGCAAGCCAAGGTCGGCATAGACATTACCCGAACCGCGCTGAACCTCGACGCCTTCAATGATTCGTTTTTGCATTTCGTAGCTCCTGTGCCAATGCTTCGGCCACTTTCAACCGAGCGCGAATGATGTCCATGTCGCCTTTCGGCGTCGCGATCCCGCTCTTGCTCTTTTTCTGGAAGCAGTGCAGGACGAACACGGCCTCTGCAAACTTCACTGTATAGACGGCCCGGTACGTGCCGCCGGTATCGTCCTCGACGACCTCTAGTACGCCGGCTCCGCCGAAGCACTTGAGCACCTTTGCTGCGTCGTCCTGGTCGCCCGTCTGCGCCAACGACAGCGCGTAACCGAAACGCCGGCGTACGTCCGGCGGCAACGCCATCAGGTCCTTATAGCTGCTCGCAATCCATTCGAGAGGTTTTTCTATGTCGGTCGTTGGCATATTATACCTGTTCAGGTAAAATCGCAATTCAACGGCGAGCGTACCGGAGGCAGGTTCTTCGCTGATCGACTCAGTGCCAAAATGCGGCGTTATTACCTTAAGAATCGAGACGCAATCCGGCGTAGCTTGGTGTGTTAGTCATCGACAGATGGTCGTGGACACAGCCCGAACTCAGCGACCTTGATCATGACGATGGAGTCCGGTACCGATATCTGCCTGACGGGCAACCGGGTGAACGGGGGCGAGCGGTTCGTCGAAACGGAAGCGGGAAGTGGCCTGAATCGACCAGCGCATCCGTCCCATCAGGAAGCTGCCCGAATTCATTGGCGCCCGGCCGGCGGCATGTCGCTACTTGGCGGCCATCGCTTCCGCTTCACGAGATTGCCAGCCTCCGCCGAGCGCCTTGAATGCCGCAACCGCTGCGCGCGCGGATTCTGTCCGGGCCTGCGCGCGCTCATCCGAGGCGCGCAGCAAGTTTTCATCGGCTTGCAACACTTCGATCAGACTGACAGCACCCTGCCGATAAGCAGCAAACGAGGCCGCTCGCGCGCGACCGAGCGAATCCACGCCCTGAGCCAAAACAGCGGCCTGTTCCTCGCGTTTGACCAACGCCGAAAATGCGTTCTCCACATCCTCGGTTGCATGCAGTGCGGCAAGCCGGTACGCGGCCAGCATTTCGGCGCGCTGCCCCTTAGCCTCATCGATCTGCGCATTGATGCGGCCAAAATCGAACAGGCGCCAGCGCAGACCGAGCACACCGGCAGCCTGACTGGCACCGCTGGTGAACAGATTGCCGCTGGCCACCGATGTCGCGCTGCCGATCAGTCCGCTCAACGAGAGTTTCGGGTAATACTCGGCAACGGCTACCCCGATGCGTGCATTCGATGCAGCAAGGCGTCGCTCAGCGACGATCAAGTCCGGCCGCCGCCTGAGCAACTCGCCCGGCGATCCGGTGGCCGAAATGCTCGGCGCGATGGGGATGTCGCCAGCGGCAAGCAACTCGGCTCGATGCGTGCCGGGCTGCGCGCCGACCATGACATCGAGCGCGTTCATGGCGGCGTCGAGAGCCGCTTCGAGGACCGGAACGGATGCTTGAACCTGGGAGAGCGCGCCTTCGGCCTGGCTCACTTGGAGCTCGGCCGCCAGTCCCTTGCTATATAAGAGCTTGATGGTCGAGAGCAGATCCTGTTGGGTCTGCACTTGTTTGCGGGCGATCTGCAGACGTGCTTGCAATCCACGAATGCTGATATAGGCGTCAGCGGTTTGCGCCTCCACGGCCAATCGCGTAGCCACTGCAGCCGCGTCCGTCGCCTGATACTCGGCCAATGCCGCTTCGCGCCCCCGGCGCAGGCCGCCGAACAGGTCCAGCTCCCAGCTCGCGTTGAAATTGGCTTCGTAGTCGTTGCCGTAGCGGCTGAAACCGGGCGTCGAGTTCAATACGCGTCCCAACGGGGTTTCGACCGATTGATAAACTCGGGAGGCCTGGCCGCTGACGTTTCCCGAAGGCAGCAACGCGGCATTCGCCGCGCCCAGTGCGGCGCGCGCTTGGGCAACGCGAGCCGATGCCTGCGCGAGGTCGAGGTTCTGTTCCAATGCAAGTGCGACGAATCGCGTCAACTGCGGATCGCCGAAGCCCGACCACCACATGGCGAGATCGGCGCTCGAGGACGTATGCCGCGCGTCGACCGCGGCCTGACCTTGGAACTGTTCCGACATGGACACGGTGGGCCGGACGTAGTCGGGGCCGACAGCGCAGCCCGTCAGTAAGCTGGCGGCAATGAGGACGGCAATGAGCGGTGCGGGCGACATGCGGGTGGGTCCGTGAAAGATTGTGTGGTGACCATAATACAGATTGGTCACTCGTTGTCAATCCTTGCGCCCGGCGGTAAGCTGTGAACCATGAAAAAAGCAGCTACTTATCCCGTGTCGGCGCGAGGGCCGGCCGATCACGAAGTGCGGAACCAGATCGTCGCCGCCGCCGATGAACATTTCAGCCGCTACGGCTATGAGAAAACGACTGTCTCGGATCTCGCCAAGGCAATCGGTTTTTCCAAGGCCTACATCTACAAGTTCTTCGAGTCGAAGCAAGCCATCGGCGAGATGATTTGTGCGAACTGTTTGCGCCAGATCGAAGACGAGGTCAGGGCCGCCGTCGACCAGACCGATTCACCGCCGGAGAAGCTGCGGCGAATGTTCAAAGTCTTTACCGAAGCCAGCCTCCGCTTGTTTTTCGAGGACCGCAAGCTCTACGAGATCGCGGCGTCGGCGGCGACCGAGCGCTGGAAATCGGTACTGGCCTATGAAGAGCGCGTCCGAACACTGATACAGGACATCGTGCAGCAGGGGCGGCAAAGCGGGGACTTCGAGCGCAAAACACCGCTCGACGAAACCGCGATGGCGATTTACCTCGTCATGCGTCCTTACCTGAACCCGTTGTTTTTGCAGCACAGCTTCGACTGCATCGATATCGCGCCCGCGCATCTGTCGAGTCTCGTCCTGCGAAGCCTGTCGCCGTAGCGGGGAATTTGCGAGTGACTATTGACTAAATTGGTCACAAGTACCATAATGAAAGTTCCAATCACTTCATCGGTGGGACTTTCATGCTCCGGCGTCGCCTCGCTATCTCTGCAGTCGTCTCTGCACTGCCGTTCGCGCTAGTCGCTTGCGGCGGAAAAGCTCCTGCCGATCCGCGCACCGAAGTGCCGCTGGTGCGGGTGGCCACCGCGCGGGGCGCGGTTCCGGCATCGCGCTCGTTTACGGGAACGGTCGCGGCGCGAGTGCAAAGCGATCTCGGTTTCCGCGTCTCTGGAAAGGTGTTGGAGCGGCTTGTCGATGCTGGCCAAACGGTCAAACGCGGCCAGCCGTTGATGCGTATCGATCCGATCGATCTGAAGCTCGCCGCGCAGGCCCGGCAGGATGCGGTGACCGCCGCGCGAGCGCGCGCACAGCAGACCGCGCAGGATGAAGCACGCTATCGCGACTTGCGCGGCAGCGGCGCGATATCGGCCTCGGCCTACGACCAGGTCAAGGCGGCGGCCGATGCCGCCAAAGCCCAGCTCAGCGCGGCCGAAGCCGAGGCCGACGTCGCACGTAACGCGACTCGCTATGCCGAGCTCGTTGCCGACAGTGACGGCGTCGTCATGGAAACACTGGCCGAACCGGGCCAAGTCGTCGGCGCGGGGCAGACTGTCGTGCGTCTGGCCCATGCGGGCTATCGCGAAGCCGTGATCCAGCTGCCGGAGACTTTGCGTCCCATCATCGGCTCGGTCGCGCAAGCCACGCTGTTCGGCAACGGCGGCGCAACCGAACCCGCGACACTGCGCCAGCTTTCGGATGCCGCCGATGCGCGCACGCGTACATTCGAAGCACGGTACGTCCTGCAGGGCGCGCTGGCCAAGGCGCCGTTGGGCGCCACGGTGACGATCCAGATTCCGGCCGAGCAGGCCTCGGTGCAAGGCGGGCTGCAGGTGCCGATCGGTGCACTGTTCGATGCGGGCAAGGGCGCGGGCGTATGGGTCGTCAGCGGGGAACCGGCCAGGGTGTCGTGGCGGCCAGTTGTCGTCCAGCACGTGGATGACGATAGCGCCCGCGTCGCCGGTCAATTGAAGCAAGGCGAGCGTATCGTCGCGCTCGGCGCACAGTTGCTGCGCGAAGGCGAGCCCGTGCGCGTCGCCAATCAAGCTGTCGTCGTGGCTTCCGAGGGAGGCCGTCCGTGAGCGAAGGCCGCTTCAATCTGTCGGCGCTTGCCGTGCGCGAGCGCTCCATTACCTTGTTCCTGATTTGCCTGATCTCATTGGCCGGGCTCATCGCATTCTTCAAGCTGGGGCGCGCGGAAGACCCCGCCTTCACGGTCAAGGTCATGACCATCGTTACCGCATGGCCCGGAGCGACCGCGCAGGAAATGCACGATCAGGTCGCCGAGAAAATCGAAAAGCGCATGCAGGAATTGCGCTGGTACGACCGGACCGAAACCTATACTCGACCTGGCTTGGCCTTCACAACGCTGACGCTGCTCGACAGCACGCCGCCATCTGAGGTGCAGGAGCAGTTTTACCAGGCGCGCAAGAAAATCAATGACGAGGCGGCGAACCTTCCGTCCGGGGTGATCGGACCGATGGTCAACGATGAATACTCGGATGTGACGTTCGCGCTGTTCGCGCTCAAGGCCAAAGGCGAGCCGCAGCGGCTGCTCGTGCGCGACGCCGAGACGTTGCGCCAACGGTTGCTGCACGTGCCGGGCGTCAAGAAGGTCAATATCGTCGGCGAGCAGGCCGAGCGCATCTACGTGCAGTTCTCGCATGAGCGTCTGGCGACGCTGGGTGTCAGCCCGCAAGACGTATTCGCCGCGCTCAATAGCCAAAACGCCCTGACGCCAGCCGGCTCCGTCGAAACCCGAGGCCCCGAGGTATTCATCCGCTTGGATGGAGCGTTCGACACATTGCAGAAGATCCGCAATACGCCCCTCGTGGCGCAAGGTCGCACGTTGAAGTTGTCGGATATTGCCACCGTCACGCGCGGTTATGAAGACCCGGCCACGTTCATGATCCGCAACAACGGCGAACCGGCGCTGTTGCTGGGCATCGTCATGCGTGACGGTTGGAACGGGCTCGATCTCGGCAAAGCGTTGGATAGCGAGGTCGGCGCGATCAATGCGGGCATGCCGCTGGGTATGAGCCTGACCAAAGTCACGGATCAAGCCGTCAATATCCATTCGGCCGTCGACGAGTTCATGCTCAAGTTCTTTGCCGCGTTGCTCGTCGTCATGCTCGTCAGCTTCGTCAGCATGGGGTGGCGCGCGGGTCTCGTCGTGGCGGCGGCTGTGCCTTTGACGCTGGCCATCGTATTCGTCGTCATGGCCGCGACAGGGAAGAACTTCGACCGCATCACGCTTGGATCGTTGATCCTGGCGTTGGGCCTGCTCGTGGACGATGCCATCATCGCCATCGAAATGATGGTCGTGAAGATGGAAGAAGGCTACAGCCGCGTCGCTGCGTCCGCCTATGCGTGGAGCCACACCGCCGCGCCCATGCTGTCGGGAACGCTCGTGACCGCAGTGGGCTTCATGCCGAATGGCTTCGCTCGTTCCACTGCCGGCGAATACACGAGCAACATGTTCTGGATCGTCGGCATTGCGCTGATTGCTTCGTGGCTCGTCGCGGTGATTTTCACGCCGTACCTTGGTGTGAAGATGCTGCCGGATTTCAAAAAAGTCGAAGGCGGGCACGACGCGATCTACGATACGCCGCGCTATAACCGCTTCCGCCGGCTGCTCTCGCGTGTCATCGCGCGCAAATGGTGGGTTGCGGGCTCGGTCGTCGGGCTTTTCGTCTTGGCGATTCTCGGGATGGGCCTAGTCAAAAAACAATTCTTCCCGATCTCGGACCGTCCCGAAGTACTGGTCGAGGTGCAGATGCCCTATGGCACATCGATCTCCCAAACGAGCGCCGCGACGGCGAAAGTCGAAGCGTGGCTGTCCAAGCAAAAGGAAGCGAAAATCGTCACGGCCTACGTGGGGCAGGGCGCGCCCCGCTTTTATCTTGCCATGGGGCCCGAGTTGCCGGATCCCTCGTTTGCCAAGATCGTCGTGCGAACGGACGACCAGGAGGAACGTGACGCATTGAAGCTGCGATTGCGTCAGGCCATCGCGAATGGTCTTGCCCCCGAGGCGCGCGTGCGCGTCACGCAACTCGTGTTCGGTCCGTACTCGCCGTTCCCGGTCGCGTACCGGGTCAGCGGTCCCGACCCGGACAAACTGCGCGGCATCGCAGCCGAAGTTCAACGCGTGATGGATGCTTCCCCGACGATGCGCACGGTCAACGTCGATTGGGGTACGCGCACGCCAACGCTGCATTTCACCTTGCAGCAGGACCGGTTGCAGGCGGTGGGGCTCAGCTCGAGTGCCGTGGCGCAGCAGCTGCAATTCCTGCTCAGCGGCGTGCCCATCACGGCCGTGCGCGAGGATATTCGGACCGTGCAGGTCATGGCGCGCTCGGCCGGAAACGTCCGGCTCGACCCCGCCCGGATCGGTGACTTCACATTGGCCGGCGCGGGAGGACAACGCATTCCGCTGTCGCAGGTCGGTAGCATCGACGTGCGCATGGAAGAACCGATCATGCGTTGGCGCGACCGCGTGCCGACGATCACGGTGCGAGGTGACATCGCCGACAATCTGCAGCCGCCCGACGTATCCACGGCAATCACCAAGCAGCTTCAACCGATCGTCGCCAAGCTCCCGGCGGGCTACCGTATCGAACAGGCTGGGTCCATCGAAGAATCGGCCAAAGCGACGAAGGCCATGTTGCCGCTGTTCCCGATCATGCTGGCGGTGACGCTCATCATCATCATCTTGCAGGTGCGATCGATCTCCGCGATGGTCATGGTGTTCCTGACGAGCCCGTTGGGGCTGATCGGCGTGGTGCCCACGCTGATGCTGTTCCGGCAGCCATTCGGCATCAATGCGCTCGTTGGTCTCATTGCGCTGTCGGGAATCCTGATGCGCAACACGCTGATTCTGATCGGGCAGATCCATCAAAACGCGCAGGCTGGACTGGATCCGTTTCATGCCGTCGTCGAGGCTACGGTTCAGCGTGCGCGTCCTGTGGTCTTGACAGCGATGGCGGCTATTCTGGCCTTCATTCCGCTGACCCATTCGGTGTTCTGGGGCACGCTTGCCTATACGCTGATTGGCGGGACGCTTGCCGGAACGATTTTGACGCTGTTGTTTCTGCCGGCGATGTACGCCATTTGGTTCAAGATCCGGCCCAGCACCGGTGGTGTGCGAACAGGCCGGCATGACCAGGACCAGCCCTCGGATGAAACGCTGCAAGATGCGCTGGATGCAGGCAGCTAAAACCGCCACTTATTGATTTGTATCGAGGGAAACTGCTATGTCGAATTCAACTGTTGTCGTTGTTACCGGTGTGTCGTCGGGGATTGGACGCGCTGCCGCCGAGCAGTTTGTCAAACGCGGTTGCCGAGTTTTTGGCACGGTGCGCAGTATCACCAAAACGGCGGAGCTCAACGGTGTCGAACTCGTCGAGATGGATGTTTGCAACGATGCGTCGGTGAAGTCCGGCATTCAATCGATTCTCGATCGCGCCGAGCGCATCGACGTGCTCGTCAATAATGCGGGAACGAGCCTGATCGGCGCCGTCGAGGAAACGACGACGGCCGAGGCGGCATCGCTGTTCGATATCAATGTCTTGGGCATCCTGCGCACGGCACAGGCGGTGCTTCCTCATATGCGAGCGCAGGGCAGCGGACGCATCGTCAATATCAGTTCCGTTGTAGGCTTTCTTCCGGCTCCCTACATGGGGATTTACTCGGCTTCCAAGCATGCTGTGGAAGGGCTGACCGAGACGCTCGACCATGAGGTACGCCAATTCGGTGTCCGGCTCACGCTGGTGGAGCCGTCCTTTACCCGGACCAATCTCGATACCAACGCACCGCATGCAAGCTTGAAAATCGCTGACTATGAGCGAGAGCGAGGCCTGGCGTCGCGCGCTGTCGTGAACAGCATCAAACGCGCGCCTGAGCCCGCTGGCGTTGCACGCACTATCGTCGAAGCGGCGCTCGGTACTTGGCGGATGCGCCACACGCCGGCCGGTGAGGCATCGCTGCTGAGAAAATTGCGCCGCTTCCTGCCTGCCGGTCCTGTCGACGCAAGCTTGAGGAAATCATTCGGGCTGGGTTGAAGGCGGTTGCGTCGGATAGTCTTGCTGGACTGCTGCGACGATGGCGACCGGGGACTCGTGCGAGCGCTCGTCGAGTCCAATCTATGGATTCACGATGCGCGTGTCGGAGGCCGCTGGCGGTAGCTGATGGCGCCGGTCCGCTCGTGTGCAGATGCGAGTTCATACCGCGGACCGAGGCCGAACAGGTGCTCGACCTCGGCCGCGACCCACGCGCAGGTCTCGCGCGTGGCTGCATGGGTCGACTTTCCGCTCGATCGATATTCGAAGCGGACCGTCACCTGGGTAAGGTCCGTTTGGCACGCCATATCGCGCAGATCGGCGGGGCTCGATGCCGCGCGTGCGCGTGCGACGGCTTCGGCGAAGTGATATTCGAGCCAAGCGCCAAAAAACGCTGCGTCGTCGGCATTGCGCAGCAGGAATATAGCCTCGCCATCAGTCAGTACTGCGCTCGCGACAGGCTTCGGCGCAGTGGGGTGGCCACTCTCGAGCGAGTCCCGGCCGCCAGCGGGCCGTCCGCCGGCGGCGGCGCGTTGCCGCAGGCGGTGCGCATAGAGTGCTTGCCAGAATGCGATGTCGTCATCGCTTCGCGAAGGTTGCAGAATTATTTCGCACGCCGGGGCATGTCCGTGGACCGCGCAGCGCGCCACAAGACGCGGTTCGCAAAGCGTCTCGCCGCGGAAGGCAATGCGGCCTTGGCGCGGCACGCCGAGTGGCGGCAGTTGCGCGTCGTCCGTTACGCCGACGATGAAACCACGCCGATCGATTCCAGCTAGCCGCATGCGCTCGTCCGAACCTGTGAATTCGACAGCCAACCCGGCGCTGGCGACGAATGCGTCGATGGACGATGAGTTCGGCGTGGCGCATAGGGCTTGCAAGATGATTCTCCTTCGAGGCAGCGTGGGCTGAGCGTGGCGTCTATTCAGCACGCGCCTTGCGGCAGCAACGCCGGGTCGAGACCCAGGGCCGCCAATGTTTGCGAATCGATATCGATCCAGCACGCGACCACCATGCGGCCGTCGATCCGTTGAGCCGGGCCGGCCCGGTGAGCGTGCACGCCGATGCGCCGGAAGAGTCGCTCCATGCTCAAAAAAGTGACACCGATCAGTTGCCGAGCGCCCAGTTTCGCCGCGCACTCGACGACCGAAGCGAGCATCGGCCGCACAGCCCACGACGTGTTTTCTTCACCTAGCGCGCCCGGATCGGGGTTTGCCGCGCTGGCCGCGAAACGGGACAATTCCCAGACGTCCTCGGAGACGGGGGCGGGCATATCCGTGGCGAGCAGGAACGGGAAGAGTTCGCGAAGCAGGTACGGGCGGGTGGTGGGTAAAAGTCGCGCACAGCCGCAAATCGATCCTGATTCGTCGTGCGCGAGAATATAGACAGTGTCGGGCCGGTCGTACTGATCGCGCTCGAAGCGGTCATCAGCGCACGGCAGTTTCCAGCCGAGCTGCTCGACGAAGACCTGATGCCGATACTGCGCGAGTGCGTTATCGAGGTCCTCGGGGAGGCGCCCATCGCCGTGAACAGAAGTCCGCATGGAGTCCTCGCATATGCTTTTTTGATGGACGCATTACAGCGCGCGCCCCGAGGACCGGTAACTGTCAACGTTGACAGGGTTTTTTGGGCAATACCTCTCCCGCGCCGGGGTTGCGGATGCCCCACGCCGAGCAGTGAAAATTCGTATCGAGATTGAAAAGAGTCCGAAATTTCCTTATAAATGAGTCCTGTAGAGGAATGATGGGACGAATGCGGGCGGGCCGACGGGCCGTCCCGCGTTTGTTTTGTCGCTTATTGCAGTGCGGGCCCAGGCGCATCGACGCCGGGAGGCGGCGACAGCGCGATGCGTGCGACGGCGTTTGGCCAGTTGAGCTGGGCGAGGCGGCGCATCAGCAGCTGCGCGGTTCGAGCCATTCCGATATCGGTGCCGCGGGTATCGACGCACATCACGTTGCTGCGCACGTCACCCCAGGCGATGACGAGCGCGCCGGAACTACGGTCGACGTACCAGTCCCAGCCGACCGTCACATGGGCGCGCCCCGGGGCGCGCGCACGTTGCCATTCGGTGTAGCCGGCGCTCACGGCATCGACAGCGTCGGCACGCAGTTCCTCCAACAGGCCTTCGTCGAGGCCCGAATCGACGTGCACGAGCTGCAGGTGATCCAGCGCCTGTTCGGGAAGGCGCACGTAGCCGTCACGGGATGGGCCGGCGAGCAGGGTATTAGTTTGTCTCATGGGCCGGACTGTAGCAGTCCGACTGGGCCATGAGACCTGCTAACTATGACAGCATTGAATCGGTATCGTTGGAACCGCGAGGTATAGGATGGAACTGCTGCGCTGGCATGACGGCTACGAGAAGTTGAACGAAGCCAAGGACGAACGTCAGCTGTTCGAGCGGATGTCCACGGTGGCCAAGGAACTGGGGTTCGAATACTGCTGCTATGGCATTCGGGTCCCATTGCCCGTATCGAACCCCTCGGTCGCGATCTTCGACACCTATCCCCCGGGCTGGATGAAGCACTATCAAGAGAACAACTTCATCGCCATCGACCCGACGGTGCGCGAAGGCATGACGAAGAGCGGCCTGATCGTCTGGCCCGAAGCCACGGTCAGCGCGCCGCGCCTCTGGCGCGATGCGCACGACTTCGGCCTGCGGGTCGGCGTGGCGCATTCGAGCTGGGCGGCGCACGGCGTCTATGGGTTGCTGACGATGGCTCGCCCCGCCGAGTTGCTCACGCCCGCCGAAGCCGATCGCCTGACGCTGCAGGCGAGCTGGTTTGCCAATCTTTCGCATGCGTTGATGAGCGAATTCCTCGTGCCGAAGCTCGCGCCCGAGGCGAGCGTCGAGCTCACCCCGCGCGAATGCGAAGTGCTCTGCTGGACAGGCGAAGGCAAGACGGCGAACGAAATCGGACAGATCCTCAATATCTCCGAGCGCACGGTCAATTTCCACGTCAATAACGTGCTGCTGAAACTGAACGCGACGAACAAGATCCAGGCCGTCGTGAAGGCGATTGCGATCGGATTGATCGCGGCCGGCTGAGCGGCTGAGCGCTTGCGGCTCAGCTCGGGTCCGCAAAGTCTTCCTCGCGATATTCGCCCGGTATACGTTCCGCCGCATCGCCGCGCGCCGCTTCCCGCCGGCGCAATTCCACGCGCCGGATTTTCCCCGAAATGGTCTTGGGCAGCTCGAAGAGCTCGATGCGGCGAATGCGCTTGTAGGGCGAAAGGCGCTCGCGTGAGAACCTGAATATGTCTTGCACCAATTCCGGACCGTACGTGAAGCCATGGCGCAATGTGATGTAGGCCTTCGGGACCGACAGGCGCAACGGATCCGGGCTCGGCACGACCGCCGCTTCGGCGACGGCCTCATGCTCGATCAAGACGCTTTCGAGCTCGAAGGGACTGAGCCGGTAATCGGACGATTTGAAGACATCGTCGGCACGCCCGATGTAGACGTAGTACCCGTCGGCTCGCCGCAGCGCGATATCGGAGGTGTGATAGCGGCCCTCGCGCATCGCGCGGCGCGTTGCGTCGGGATCATTCGCATAGCCGGTCATCAGGCCCAGCGGAGCCTTGATGCCGTGCGCTCCGTCATCGTTACTGCGGTCGGTTTCGGTTCCGTCGCCGGCGTTACCAAGTTCGAGCGTGATTTCGCCCTCATCGCACGCATTGCCATCGGTATCGACGAGCGTCACGCGGTAACCGGGCATCGGGCGTCCCATCGAACCGGGAACGACGGATTGCCCCGGTGAGTTGCCGACCACGCAGGTGGTTTCGGTCTGTCCGTAGCCGTCGCGTATCGTGAGCCCCCACGCCAGTTTGACGCGTTCGATGATTTCCGGATTGAGCGGCTCGCCGGCGCCGACCACTTCACGCAGCGCGACCGGATAGGAGGCAAGCGGCTCTTGAACGAGCATGCGCCAGACTGTCGGCGGTGCGCAGAGTGTCGTGACATGGTGCCGGACCGCTGTCTCGAGCACTGCACCCGCATCGAAACGCGCGTACTGCAAGACGAAGACGCAAGCACCCGCATTCCACGGCGCGAACAGGCAACTCCATGCGTGTTTCGCCCAGCCGGGCGAGCTGATGTTCCAATGGACGTCGCCGCGTTGAAGCCCGATCCAGTACATCGTCGAAAGACTGCCGACGGGATAGCTCTGATGCGTATGTTCGACGAGCTTGGGTTTCGATGTCGTCCCGGATGTGAAGTAAAGCAGCAGCGGATCGCTGGCAAGCGTCGCGCCATCGGCGACAAAGTCCGCACTGCAGGCGTAGCCCTCTGAAAAATCGAGCCAGCCCTCGCCGCTGTCCCATTGCGGGCCGAGACCCACCGCTATTTTGACGAGCGAGGTCCTTGCCTCGCTGTCGAGCGCGTCGAATTTTGCGCGCTCGGGCGCGTCGACGATCGCGAAGCCGGGCTGCGCGATTTCCAACCTGTCTCGCACGTCCGCTACGCTCAACTGCGTCGTGGCGGGAAGCAATACCGCCCCCAGCTTCATGACAGCCAGCATCGCATCCCAGAGCTCGACGCAATTGGGCAGCATCAGCAAGACGCGGTCGCCACGCCGTATGCCCTGCGCGCGCAGAAAATTCGCGATGCGAGACGATCGTTCCGCCATCTGCGCGAACGAGAGCCGGATCTCGAGGCCATCGGCACCGACGATCTGCAATGCGGCCGCATCGTTGCCGCGCGCCATGACATCGAAGTAATCGAGCGCCCAGTTGAATTCATTCAGCTCGGGCCAGACGAACTCGCCGTAAGCGCGTTCGTAGTCGGTGCGATGGCGCAACAGGAAATCGCGCGCAGCCAAAAAGCGTTGCGATGCAGTCATCGGTGTCTCCTGCCGTTGTCGTTTATCGGCGCATGATGCGCTCTTTAGTTATAGCTGGCATTGGCCTGTGTTTGGAGACTGTCCACGGCGCGCCGGCATTGCAGCGCAGCATCGCGTCCCCATCGAAGACGCGAGGTAAGGCGATGAAAGACAACCGTCGCGGCCGTGTAACGTTGCGCGTTACACGTTGGGCGTTGCCCGGTCAGGAAACGCCGAGGCCTCGCAAGACGGCGTTGCCGTCCTCGGTCAATTGGAAGCGCGTGTCGCCTTGCTCGGTGTTCACTTGTTCGATCAGCCCGGCTTCCTTGAGCAGGGGAATCTCGGGTTTCGCCGCGAGATCGACGGGGGCGTGCAGTAACAGCAGCAAGGTCGCGATCTCGTGATGGCTCAGGATGCGCCGCAGCATCGTACGCGGCTTCGGCTTGGCGCTCGTCGGCATGGCGCGCTCAGGAGTGTCGTGCATGGCGGGGCCCTCATCCCAAAATTCAGCCGAATCGATGGTGCTGAAGTTTGCTTAAGCGATGCTTAAAATCGCGGCCCCGGTTTTGCAACGACGCGTTACGTCGTAACAATTGTGCCGGCGCAGGCGCACTCAGCGCCGCGCACGCTCCTGAGCGGCGAGCCGCACCGCGGCGTTGGCCGCGCCATAGCCGTCATAGCCGCCGCGTCGCTCGGCGATTTCGATCGAGAAGCGTCCGTCGATCTGCTCCGTGTAAGCGTGCAGGAACTCTCCGCCGCGTTCGTCGCGGTCATACAGGACGTGATGTTCGCGCAGCGTTTCAACGAGCTCGTCAGGCAGGGCGTAACGAGCCGACAGGTCGTCGTAATAGTTGCCTGGTATCCGCAACATCGGTACGCCCTGCGCCCGGAAGGCCCCCAGGGCGCCGAAAATATCGGGTGTTCTGAACGCCACATGGTCGAGGCCTGAGCCGCGATAGGTTTCGAGCGCGCGAGCCGCGGCCGTATGCCGGTCGACCGAGGCGTTCAGTGCAATGCGCACCGAACCGTCGCGGCTGCGCATCGCTTTGCTGCGCACGAGCCCGTACGGGTCGGGGACCAGCCATGCACGTTCGGCTTCGAAACCGAACGCGGTTTTGAAAAAGAGAATCCAGGTGTCAAGCGAATCGCCCGGCAATGACAGGCTCACATGATCGATGCCGGTAATCGGAACGTCGCTTGGCGTGCGCGCGGGTGCGAGCACGAAGTCCGATTCGAACAAAGTGGGTGCGCCCGGTGTCTCGTCGACGAAATACTGAAGGCTCCCATCGGGGCCAAGTACGCTCGGCAGCACGCGCTCGTTCGGCCCCACGTGGCCCGAAAACGGCTTGTAACCGAAGCTCGCGGCATGCTCGAACGCAGCCGCGGCATCCTCCACGAGAAACGCCGACGCGCAAAGCGACAAGCCATGCCGCGCATGGAATGCACCGGCAAACGAGTCGCGCTCCGCATTGAGCACGATTGCGGCCGAGCCTTGTTGAAACAGCGTGACATCTTTCGAGCGGTGCTGGCCCGTACGCGCAAAGCCGAGTTTGCCGAGCCAGTCCGTCAGTCGGGCGTGAGAAACGTCGTCGACCGCGAATTCGAGGAACTGGAAGCCGACGTGCGCGGGCGCTGCCGGCGGCGAAAACAAGGCAACGTCACGCGCGGCCGGGCTACCTGTCTTCTCGAGCTGTGCACGCGCGCAGTCCTCGAGATAAAGGAGCGAGCGATAGCCGTCGATCGCGGTGCTTGCCGGGGCAGCGGCGCGAAAGCCGTCATTGAAGATCTCGAGTGAAAGCGGCCCTGTATAGCCTGATTCGATGACGCGGGCGGTGAAGCCCGCGACATCGAAATCCCCCTGGCCCGGAAAGCACCGATAGTGCCGGCTCCATTCGAGCACATCCATCGCCAGCTTCGGCGCATCGGCAATTTGCACGAAAGCGATGCGGTGCCCCGGAATCGACGCGATACCGTCGATGCAATCGTCGAGCGACAGCGTATGAAAGCTGTCGAGCGCCAGGCCGAGGTTCGGATGATCGACCGCGTCGATCACTCGCCAGGCTTGCCCATAGGTCTTGATATGGCGTCCCCATGCGAGCGCTTCATACGCCAATACGATGCCGGCGCGTTGCGCAACATCCGCGAGCGCGCCGAGCTGGTCGACGATCAGCGCTTCATCGCCGACAGAGTCGGGCGAAACATTGCTGCAGACGAGCAGACGGTCCGCGCCCAGCGCATGCATCAAATCGAACTTGCGTCGCACGCGTTCGAGGTTGCGGGCGAAGCGCTCCGGATCCACGCCCTCGAAATCGCGAAACGGCTGAAACAGGACGATCGCTAGACCGAGGTCGTCGGCGGCGCGCCGGACATCGGCCGGCGTGCCGTCGAAATAGAGCAGATCGTTCTCGAAGATTTCGACGCCGTCGAACCCTGCCTGCCGAATGGCGTGCAGTTTCTCGGGCAGCGTTCCGCTGACAGACACAGTTGCAATGGAGCGCTTCATGAATGACTCCCGAAACGCGCGATGATGGGCCCCGACGGGCCCGCACATCGGCCGATCAAGAGAAAAATGTACGAGTTGATCACAGACACGATAGCCGAAACAGCCGTTCTACATAGGGTGGATGGATTGTATTCTAGGAACTAACTAGATGGTACAAATTCGTACAAACCCCAACCGACAGGCACGAAAAAAAGCGCGACACTTGCGTCAGTTTCGGCGCGGTGCGCAAATGCGCCCGTGCCGCGGCCGGGTGAATCGCCCGGCTTCAATGGTTTTGAGGAAATTCAGGAGTCAGTTGTGACCAGCACAATCGAACGCTCGTTTCTCGTCGGCTTGATCGGTTCGGGGATCGGCGGATCGCTTTCTCCGGCCATGCACGAGGAGGAGGCCCGGCAGCTCGGGCTCAAATACGTATATCGGCGCATCGATCTCGAAGTACTTCGGCGCGACGTGTCCGCGTTGCCCGAGCTGCTGAAGGCGGCCGAATCGATGGGCTTCGATGGCGTGAACGTGACGTATCCCTGCAAACAAGCCGTCATCGAACTGCTCGACGAGCTTTCCGACGACGCGCGCGCACTCGGTGCGGTCAACACGGTGCAGTTCAAAGACGGGCGCCGTATCGGCCACAACACCGACTGGTCGGGATTTCGCCGCGCGTTCGAACGCGGCTTGCCGGGCGCATCGATGGGGCGGGTCGTTCAGCTGGGTGCGGGCGGGGCGGGTGCTGCCGTCGCCCATGCCGCCATGACGATGGGCGCACGCGAGCTCGCGCTGGTCGATGTGGATCCGACACGCGCGCAGACGTTGGCGGCCGAACTGCAAGGGCGTTTCCCCAATGCCCGAGTGAGCGCGATCGACGGCACCCCGGCGACGCTCGGCGATGCACTCGCGGCGGCAGACGGTCTGATTCACGCTACGCCGACCGGGATGGCCAAGCACCCGGGCATGCCGCTGCAACGCGAGTTGCTGCATCCGCGTCTGTGGGTGGCCGATGTCGTCTATTTCCCGATCAAGACCGAGCTGCTGAACGCGGCCGAAGCACTGGGGTGCCGCACGCTGACCGGAGGCGGCATGGCCGTTTATCAGGCTGTGGAGGCATTCGAGATTTTTACGGGCATTGCGCCGAACGCCGAACGGGTGTTCGAGCATTTCCAAACCTTGCTGCGCTGAGCAGTGAGCGCTCGTGCCGCGCGGTTACTGCGTCCGAGCGCACTTATTCGATCGATACCGACAGGAGGAGACACCACCATGCGACAACATATTCCTTCCGGCGTGCAGGCGGAGCCGCCAGCGGCCCCGCGCACGGCCACGGGTGCCATGCGCCGTTCATCGGCGCGTTACGAGATTCTCGCGCTGCTCGCCGTCGGTACGATGATCAATTATCTCGACCGCACGGTGCTGGGCATCGCGGCACCGCAGCTCACCAAGGAGCTCGGCATAGGCGCGGCGGTGATGGGCATCATGTTCTCTGCTTTCTCGTGGACTTATGCGGCGTCGCAAATTCCGGGCGGCATCTTTCTCGACCGCTTCGGCAGCAAGCTGACGTATTACCTTGCCATGACGTTCTGGTCGGTCTTCACGCTTGCGCAAGGGCTGGTTCACGGCGTCGGATCGCTACTCGCGTGCCGGCTCGGACTCGGCATATCGGAGTCGCCCTGCTTTCCGACGAACAGCCGCGTCGTGGCAACCTGGTTTCCCCAACGTGAGCGCGCGCTGGCCACGGGCACTTATACGGTAGGCGAATACATCGGCCTTGCGTGCTTCAGCCCGTTGCTGTTCGCATTGATGGGCGCTTACGGGTGGCGTTCGTTGTTCTTCGTCGTGGGACTGGCCGGTATTGTCTTCGGCTTCGTCTGGTGGCTCTTTTATCGCGAACCGCATGAGCATCCGCGCGCCAATGCGGCCGAGCTCGAATATATCGAGGCCGGCGGCGGTCTCACGCGCGATGAGCATGGCAACGCGCGCAAGTCGCGTGCGTTTTCGTGGAGCACCGTCGGTGAGCTGCTCAAGCATCGTCAGCTCACGGGCATTTGTCTCGGTCAATTCGCCGGCAATTCGACGCTCGTCTTCTTTCTGACCTGGTTTCCGACCTACCTCGCCACGGAACGGCACATGGGTTGGCTCAAAATCGGATTTTTCGCGATTTTGCCGTTCATCGCGGCATCGGTCGGCGTCATGTTCGGCGGCTGGTTGTCGGATACGCTGCTGCGGCAAGGCAAGTCGGCCAACGTCGCACGCAAGCTGCCCATCATCACGGGGCTTTTGCTGGCCTCGACGATCGTGCTGGCCAACTACGTAAAGAGCGATACCGTGGTCATCGCCATCATGTCGGTTGCCTTTTTCGCTCAAGGTATGGCCGCACTCGGCTGGACGCTCGTTTCGGATATCGCGCCCGAAGGTCTGCTGGGTTTGACGGGTGGGATTTTCAACTTCGCCGCGAATCTGGCGGGCATCGTGACGCCGCTCGTCATCGGCTTCATCGTCGCGGCAACGGGGTCGTTCGTCGGCGCGCTCATTTTTATCGGCGTCGTGGCGCTGATCGGGGCACTGTCCTACGTGTTCGTGGTAGGCGACATCAAGCGGATTACGCTGGCTGCGTAACCGGGAACATTCGGTTCAACGTTCAAGGCTCACGGTTCACGGCGGCGCAATGCCGCCGTTGCCTATCTTGCGGGCGCCCTCACACGGGGCGCCCTTCGCATCAGGGTGTGCAAACGAAGCGCAGCACGGCATCGACGATTATGTCCCGATGCCGCGCACGCAGCCGCGGATGCGACGGATCGCGGCCGAACGCCGCGCCGAACGTATAGCGGTTCGCGACACGGTGAAAGCAAAACGAGCTGATCAGCAGATGCAGATCGATCGGGTCGATATCGGGGCGAAAGCGCCCTTGCGCGACACCTCGCGCTAGCAAATCTTCGATGGTATTGACGATGCTGACGTTGCGGCTTTTGAACGCCTTCAGCTGCGTGATGTATTTCGCGCTATGGACGTTTTCGATCGCGATCAGCCGAACGAAATCGCGATGTTTGTCGTGATAGTCGAATGTGAATTCGACCAGGCGGCGCATGCCTTCTTCGGGTTCGAGCTCTTCGACGTTCAATGCCTGCTCGAGCGTGCGAATATCGCCGTAAACCTTTTCGAGCACGGCCTCGTACAGACCTTCCTTGCTCTCGAAGTAGTAATAGAGCATGCGCTTCGTCGTATTGGTACGCTCAGCGATGGCATCGACGCGCGCACCTGAAAGGCCCATCGCCGAGAACTCCTGCGTAGCGACTTCGAGGATATTGCGCTTCGTTTCTTCGGGATCGTATTTGCGGCGGGCTTCGGAGGGCAGATCGTCACCGTTGGACACGGTTGCCTTGAGGGGGGCCTTTTTCATTTTGCGCGGGTGCGGCTATGACGGCGCATTCTAGCATGCGCCGGGCCGCCGGAGACGCCGCTAGCCTGCCGCGCGCGCATGTTCGAGCGCTTGTAAATTGCCTTCTCCGAATCCGTGATGGCCGCGCCGCTCGACCACCTCGAAGAAGACTTCGGCAGGCCCGCGCTTGATGAATGTTTGCAGGAAAAGCCGTGCCGCGCCGTTTGCGTCGATCGCTCCGTCGACGAGCACATGACGGCTGCGCAGCGCCTCGATATCGAGGCCATGCCCTGGCAATCGCGCATCGATTTCCGCGTAGTAGCGCGACGGGGGGGCGAGGAACTCGAGGCCGTTCGCACGCAGCGTATCCACGCAGCGCAAGATATCGTTCGTGGCAAGAGCGATATGCTGCACGCCTTCGCCAGGATGATCGGGCAGATACTCGTGCAAAAGCCGCGTGCGCTGCGTGCCTTCTTCGTAAAGCGGAATGGTGATCCCGCCGCACGGAGACTGCATGACGCGCGAATCGGACGATACATGCCAATCCGCGTGCAGCTCGTGGATCTCGCGAAAATCGAGCATCTCGCGGTAGAAATCGAGCCATTCGGCGATGCGCCCCGCGCCGACCATCTGCGTGAAATGATCGACTTCGAAAAGGCCGGCGCCGGTTTCGCGCATCGCGGTGCCGGCCGCGGCGGCGATCGGACGGAAGTCGATATCGAAGATGGTCTGGTCGCCCGTTGCGCCCCCGCGGCCATGCCATCTGTCGACGAAATAGATATGCGAGTTGCCGATGCCCTGGATCGCGGGAATCACGAGCTCCGATTGGCCGACGCTTTCGCCTTCGAACGCCCAGGCGCCGCGCTCGGTCGCGCGATCGAATGCGCGCTGCGCATCGCTTACGCGCACGCCAATGGCGCAGATGCCCACGCCGTACTCTTCTGCATAGCGCGCAGCGAATGAATCCGGTTCGGCGTTGATCAGAAAATTCATCGCACCCTGGCGGAACAGCGTGACAGCCTTGCTCACGTGGCGCGCATGCGCCACGAAGCCGAGCTGCTCGAAACGTCGCGCAAGCGCATCGGGCTCGGGCGCCGCGAATTCCACGAACTCGAGTTCGGCGATGCCGAGCGGATTGGCCGGCTGGCTGCCACCCGCGTGCGGTGTGGCGGACGAATCGGAAAGGTCGGTGATCATTGAGGCTGCCTCCTCGGGCTCATGCAGCACTTGCCGCGATGCGTGATTTTAACCATTCGGTACATCTATCTGCGAACCTGCTCGGCAATGCGGTGTTTCGCGACCAGCCGGTCGGTCGGTGCAAACCCGAGTAGCGTGCGATCATCGCACGCAAAATAGCGATAATCGCACGCGGAGTTCCGGAAATCCGTTGTATCTGCCAGCGCCCCCGCTTATGCTCCGAGCAACTGTCGCACGGCGCGCCACTCCTTTGTGCCGCAGCCGCGAATGAACAGACCAGGCGCTGGCGCCTATTCGAATCACTCCGGAGACATCGTCATGATTCCAGCAGCTCACGCACTCGACAAGGCCGCGACCCATCCGTCGCGAAGCCGGGCACGCAAAGCCGCGCTCGGCAGCTTTGTCGGCGCCGTCGTCGATTGGTACGATTTTCTTCTCTACGGCATCGTCGCAGCTCTCGTGTTCAACTCGGCTTTTTTCCCGAGTGTGGGGCCCGCAATGGGCGTCATTGCCGCCTTTGCCACGTTCGGCGTGGGCTTTCTGTTTCGGCCGCTGGGCGGCGTCGTGTTCGGGCATTTCGGCGACCGCCTCGGGCGCAAGCGCATGCTCGTGCTGACGGTCATGTTGATGGGACTGTCCACCGCGGCGATCGGTCTTTTGCCGACCTTTGCGAGTATAGGCTGGTGGGCGCCCGTGCTGCTCGTTACGCTGCGGGCCATTCAGGGTTTCGCGGTGGGCGGCGAGTGGGGCGGTGCCGCGTTGATGGCGGTGGAAAGCGCGCCCGAAGGGAAGAAGGCGTTCTATAGCAGCGGCGTACAGGTGGGCTACGGCGTGGGCTTGATTCTCTCGACGGGAATCGTATCGATCATCAGTCAATCGATCGACAACGCGGCGTTCAAATCGTGGGGGTGGCGGCTGCCGTTTCTGTTCAGCGTCGTACTCGTCGGCGTGGCGCTCTGGATTCGCTCGAGCATGGAGGAGTCGCAGGAGTTCGTCAAAGAAGTCGAGGTAGGGCACCACAAGGCGCGCCTGCCGGTGCTCGAAGCGCTGCGCAACCATCCCGGCGGCTTCGCGCTCATCATCGCGCTTCGGCTGGCCGAACTCTTCACGATGTATATCGTGACGACGTTCGCGTTGAGTTATTCGACCGCGAACCTCGGGTTGTCGCGCGATCTTTTTCTGCATATCGGCTTGATCGTCGGCTCGGTCAGCTGCGTTACGATCCCGTGCTTCGCCTGGCTTGCCGACCGTTTCGGGCGGCGTCGCGTTTATTTGACGGGTGCGCTGATCGGCGCGCTGGCGGCGGTACCGTTTTTCCTCGCGCTCGAGGCGCGCGCAACGCTGCCGATCGTCATCTTCGCGGTGTTGCTCGCGAATATTTCGCATGACATGGTCGTGAGCGTCCAACAACCGATGTTCACCGAGTTTTTCGGCGCTTCGTACCGCTACAGCGGCGCCGGGGTGGGCTATCAGGTGGCGAGTGTGGTTGGAGGCGGCTTCACGCCGTTCATCGCGGCGGCGCTCGTTGCCTTCGCGGGCGGATCTTGGCATCCGGTTGCGGCTTACCTCGTCATCGGCTGCCTGCTCTCGTTCATCGTGGCATGGCGAATGGGCAAGCGTTGAACGCGCTCTCGCGCGAGGCCGGGAAAGCGGTCCAGCGCGGGCGCCGTTCGTCTCGATCGTTTGTGCGGGCCGCCCGATGAAGCGGCCGCATGCGCTCGATAAGCGTGACTGGATTGCCGGGCTCGAGAAGGGGCTCGCGATTCTCGAAGCGTTCGACGACAAACACGCGCGCATGACGGCCACGGAAGCCGGGGCGCGGACCGGGCTGTCGCGTACCGCCGCGCGCCGTTATCTGCTGACGCTCGAACACCTCGGCTATGTCTATACCGACGGTAAGCTCTACGGCCTGACGCCCCGCGTGCTGCGCGTCGGCTGGTCGTACTTCGATTCGGCGCGCCTGCCGCGTCTCGTGCAGCCCTACTTGCAGCAACTGAGCGCTACGCTGAAGGAATCGGTCTATGTCAGCGTACTGGATGAATGGGAGCTGGTTTTCATCGCGCGCAACGGCGCGTCGCGCGTGATGACGACGGGTTTCGTGCTGGGCGCGCGTGTGCCGGCGCCGCTCGCTTCACCCGGGGTTGTGCTGCTCGCGCATCAATCGGATCAGGACGCTGTGCACGCATGGCTCGGCGCGACCGAACTCGCGCAGTTCACGCCATACACGATCACGGACAGGACGCGGTTACGTGAAGCGATTCGACGCTCGCGCGCGGAGGGTTTTGCCGTCGTCGAACAGCAGTTGCAAGTCGGCGTGCGCGGTATCGCAGTGGCGCTGAAGAACCGGCAGGGCGAAGCTGTCGCCGCGCTCAGTACCAACATGCCCATCGGCAAGGAAACGACCGAGGCGGCGTTGCAGCGGGTGCTGCCATATCTGCAGGAGACGGCGCTGGCGATGATGAATGTGCTTTGACGGTTAACGCCGGTGCTGTTCAGCGCTACAGTTCCCGGAACTCTTGCTGCGTCAGCCGGCCCGCTGCCACCAAGCGCAGCAGCATATCGATATAGAGTTGCATCGCCTCGCGGCGTCCGGCGTCCCGTGCAACGGCAAAGGCTGTCCGGCCCCCGGGCGTGGTCGCCTTGAGCAACGCGCTTTTCCGCTCGCTTGGCCAGAAGCCGGTCCTCAACAGGCGCTCAATGGTTTCCACGTAGGTGCGAACCATTTCGTCGTCGCCCACGGCCATGGCGGCGCTAAACGGCGGTATCAGCTCGGGCTGCTGGTTGGCGAATAATTTGAATACCTGGGCGTTCGTCAGTCCTCCCTCACGTTGCTCGTCGACGACGACGGAGCAAAATACCGATACGGCCTCTCGGTCTTGGTCCAACGTTGCCGATAGGATGTTCGGGAGTGGTGAATTGCCTGCGAGAATCTCCATTTTTTGCGCGGACGTGCGGCACTGGGCGAGCATCGAACGCAGTGCATCGGCTGTGATGTGCGCCGATTCGAACAATAAATGCGAAGCGGCACCGTTCGCTTGTTCATGCGGAGCGAGATAGCTGCGTAGTGTGCGGCTGGCCGGCGGTTCATCGAATAACGGTTCAGACATGGATCGGCGATGAAAATCGGCAGGCATCGTAATGAACATCGACACGCGTGGGGCCAGTGCCCCCCTGTAGTACTGAGCCGCGTCCGACTGAGTCATGAACGTTTCGCCGCTCCAGTTCGCGACCTCCTCCAGGTTGTCTTCCATGATGCGCGCTCGATTCAGCGTTACGTTGGGGTCGTAATAGGTCGCAACATAGCGCCTTCCATGCTCGCCCTCGGTGACTGCCAGCTCCATCCCGAGGATGTGGGCCGACGTGACGATGAGATACTGCTTTGCCGTGGCGGGCTGCATGGGGGTAAATTCGTCGCGGAAAAAGGCGCCCCATTGCCTATCGCCAACACATGCTATTTCGGGGCTCAGACGTTTGGCCTCGATGACTCGGTCATCGGTCGCTGGACTGACGGCGCCGGCTATTTTTTGCGTGTCGGCCATCTTCGCGGCCCACTGATCGACGAACCGCGTCATATTGCGCGTCGCTCGATGGCGTTGAATTTGGTGCGCCCATTCCACGGCGAGGTGTCTGCAAACGATGTCGTCCCCAGTTTGCGGAAATTGCGCCTTGGCGTTCAAATTCACGTGGTAGTCGATGGGCGAATTGTCGTTCGAGGTGTAGTAGAGGCGGCCGATAGCTGGTCCTTTGCGTACCACTTCGCGCGAGGCCCGGTCTCGATAGACGACCTTGATCTTGCGGGGAAGGTCGCGCGGTCCTCTACAGTACACTTCGGTCGTCGCCGCCACTTCGACCGTATCGAGCCTTCCGCCCGATGTGTAGACACCCTCCAGCGATGGATGGAGAACCGACAGCGTCGCGCCGGCGTAGTACGGTATCTCGAGGCGCCTGAGATGGGGCAAATCCTCGATCCATGCGGGAATTTCCGTCAGCCCTCCGGGCAACCGAAGCTCCGCAATCTCGCTACGCGTGCCCTCTGAGACCTCGCGCGGCACGTCGCGAACGGAATCCAAAAACGTGTGCGTCAAGTCGAGCCGGCGTCCATCGTCGCTGATCCGGTTCGCCAGTTCGGGCCGCGTTTCGGGCGCGTCCAACTCCAGTAGCGAGGGATGCAATACGCCAGCGTGCACAAGGTGCTCGAGCATGTCGCGCGAAAGCACGGATGGATAGGCGGAGATCGAAACGACGTTTTTCTGCTCGGCATCGAGTCGGATCGTGACGGCCTTGGTATCGGCGCCCACGGTAATACGAATCACGTTCGCGCGTTCGAGCGCGTGGGCGACGACACGCTTGTCAGCACTCTCAACGCGTGCGCCGACTTGCGCGCCTGGTCCGACCAGCTGCGCACCCAACTCCGGCGAAGCCAGCACGCGGCTCAACGGCAGATGGATATCGGACAGCGTTTGTGGTCGTGCCGGCGGCATCGCCTGCTGACCCGGTGGTAACGCCGATCGTTGGTGCGCCTGCGACGCGAAGATCTTGGGAGGAGGCATCGCCGCGCGCTCGGGCTCGCCGAGGCGCTGAAGCGGCCCGGGTGTCACCGACGGCTGGGATGGAGTTGCCGCCGGGCTTTGCTCCGTCGTGCGAGCGGGGGCCTCGGACAGCCCAGGCGGCTCCGCATCGGCGGAGGAAGACCCAGGAATCGGATGAATCGGCATGGCGCGTCCAGCACATGGAATTGCAGCCGTGCAGATGTACGCCAACCGATGTTCACCCGTTCGTTGGCATGCGAACGCGAGACCGGAAAGACGAAGTGCCGTCATGCATTTGCGCATGACCGCATTTCGCGCGGGTGGTCTTGGATTCGCATGCGAATGAGCGCCAAAACGTCGATTGGCGTAAATGTCGCTTGCCGCAATTCACATGTAGCGGGACAGGCGATGCCGATTCATCCGATTCCTGGGTCTCCACCCCCCGATGCCGAGCCGCTTGGGTCGTCCGATACATCCGTCGGCACGACTGCGGATGGTCTGGCGGGCGCGCCAAGCCGACGTGCGGCGGCGCCCGGCCAGCTTCGGCGGCTCGGCGAGCTCACCGGCGCAGCGGATGAGGTGTCTGCTCGCGCAGTCTTCGCCTCGCTGTTGCACCAACGATCTGCAGGGTCGTTCGGGCAGCAACCAACGCCGCCCGAACGAGCGCGGACACTGGACGCGGCTCAAACGCAGCGCAAACCGGCGAATCGGCTAAGTGCCGACGGCCACAGGCTTGATCTGACACGCGCAGTATCAGGAGCGCCGAACGGTGTGCCGCCCGAGGTTTCCGACGAAACGCGCGGCCACATCACGGAGTTGCTGCTGCCTGGCCATCTCACGGAAATCCCTGCATGGGTCGAGGACTTGCCTAATCTGAAGCGCCTCGAGGTGCCGTACTTTATTGGCACGACGCTGACGATCTTCAATCCCTCGTTGGAGAGTCTCCATTTATCCCGCGGGGTGATGAAGACAGTGGAAGTGCCGGCGACGGCGGAAGTGTACTGCCGAGAACGCCTCCATCGGGAACCGTTCGAATTTCCCGGGAAAATCGAGGTCTTCTATCGAAACCTGACATCGGGCGAGGTCGTGCGCAAAGGGCCTGCCATCGGCCACCTCTACTACACATCGAACGATAATTCGCGCATCGACTATCACGCGAATTTGAATGACGCGGCGCGCTTTTCGGAAACCGGGGCGCCGATCGTTTGTAGACATCTCGCGCTGGAGTGGGTGCATCAAATTCAACGACACCGGGCGACGCGCACGATGACTCGGTTCGTCGATCAATGGGCTACGAGGATGGACTCCCCGGAAAAGATAACTGGCGCCGTCAGCCCCGCAATCGAAGACCGAATCGGAGAAGCCCTACGCCAGAGCCCGGAAGTGGCACATGTGGGCGATAACCGATGGGGCGCGTTTTTCCGCGACGAATTCACCCGTATGCTTCCCAACACGCAGAAGCACTTTTTCGTCCTCATGCCATGCCATGCAGTGTCAATTGAGTTGGCGGTGACCGAGGGCGCACACGGAAGACGCTATGTCGCGACCTTGTACGATCCTAATGCAACGTTGAACCGCGCCCGCATCATGGAGAACAGCCTCGACGAGGTCGAGTCTTGGTGCGGTGAAACGTTCATGGCGCCAGCCCCTCTGGTGACATACTATGGCGACGAATTTGCGCCGCGGTTGTCGCTTTTCATTGGCATGCCGGCCCGGTTTCACCGCGCATCCCTATCCGAACCGTTATTCGACACGCCGCCGGCCAGTCGCACGCTGCACAGTTATCTGGCTGATTATGAGCAAGCGAACGGACGTGCATCGGCTCACCTATTCATGACGGGGCATGTCACAGCCGACGTGCTGCGCTCGATCCTCGACAAATGTCGTATGTCGATGCAAAAGATTGACGTTCTGGCAGGCAGTTCCCCAGTCCCGAACCTTCTGTTGGCAACGAGCACGCGAGACGGACGTGGCGTAGCGGCGTTTTGCTCGGTCGTCATCGATGAACAACGCGAGGGTGGGCTGACCAACGCACAGATATACGACTTGTTCGCTGAACGACGGGGCCGCCCTTTACCCGCATTCAGCACCGCGATGGCCAGTTGCGATGACGAAGTCGTTCGCACCTACCTGGATACCTTCGAGCGCCTGCTGATGAACGGCGTCTGGCCACAGGAGGTGAAAATGCTGTTGCTCAAGGCGCCGGCGTACGAAGGCAGCACGGCGTTTGCGATTGCACGGGACCTCGGGCGCACCGAGGCGATGCGGCGCTATATCGATATGCTGGCGCGTCTGTTGGCGGCGGGCCGCTTGACGCGGGAAGAGTTCGAGGAGCTGCAGCGCTGAGCAGCGCTCGAATGCCCCTTCCTGAAAGCGCCGCCCCTGTCAAAGCGCCTCGCGCACCGCGCGCAGAAATTGTTGAGTCCGTTCGTGCTTCGGTGCGGAAAAGAATTCCCGCGGCGGTCCTTGTTCGACGATCTTGCCCTGCGAGAAGAAGCAGACGCGGTCCGCGAAATCCTTCGCGAATCCCATTTGATGCGTGACCATCAGCATCGTCAGGTTGTGTTCCTCGCCGAGCCGGCGAATGACATTGAGCACTTCGCCGCAAAGCTCGGGATCGAGCGCGGACGTGACCTCGTCGAACAGCATGACTTTTGGCCGCATCGCGAGTGCCCGCGCGATTGCAACCCGCTGCTGCTGGCCGCCCGAGAGCTGGGACGGATAGTGATTGCATTTATCGGCAAGACCGACGAGCGAAAGCAATTCCCGCGCGCGTTCGACGGCTTCGTTGCGCGCAAGACCGAGCGAATGAATCGGCGCCTCGATGGTGTTTTGCAGCGCGGTCATGTGCGGGAACAGATTGAAGCTCTGAAAGACCATGCCGATTTTGCTGCGCACGGCACGCAGGTGGCGCGGCGAGGCCGGCACGAGCTTGCCGCCGCTTCGCATATGCGTGAGCGGCTCGCCATCGACTTCGATCATGCCGCTCGTCAGCGGATCCAACGTCATGAGCACACGTAGCAGCGTGGATTTGCCGGAGCCGCTCGGGCCGATGATTGCCACTTTTTCGTTCGGTGCGACGTCGAGGTCCAACTCGTCGAGCACCGTCAGCGCGCCATAGCGCTTCGTCACGCCGCGAAAGCGCACCATGGGCGCGGGCTGCGCGCCACTCGGCGCTGGCGTGGCATCGTCTGCATGGCGGGCAAGGGTACGTTCGTCGTCTCGCTTCATCGGTTGCTCCATGACGGGCGTTGCGGGAGAGGCGGGCAGATTCGTTGGCGCTTCGAGCGAGCTTTTCGTCATGGCAGCCTCACGGCGCGTTCGACGCGGCGCACGAGCGCGGCGAAGCTTACGCTGATGATCAGAAAGAAAATGCCGGCGAGTGTGATGGGCTCGAGATAGCGGAACGTTTCCGAGCCGATGTTCTTTGCCTGCTGCATCAATTCGACGACGGTGATCGCCGACAACACGGGCGTGTCCTTGAACATGGCCACGAGATAGTTGCCGAGTGCGGGGATGACAGGGCGAATGGCTTGCGGCAGTACGATGCTGCGGTACGTGCGCCACGGCGACAACGACAGCGCGCAGGCGGCTTCCCATTGCCCGCGCGCGACACAGTTCAGGCCCGCGCGATAGACCTCGGAGGTATAGCAGGCATAGTGCAGCGCAATCCCGATCGTACCGGCGGTCAACGCCGACATCGTGATGCCATAGACGGGCAGCACATAGAAGATGACATAGACCTGGATAAGCAACGGCGTGCTGCGAATGAATTCGACGATGAACGTCACCGTATGCGACAACGGCTTGATCGGACTGCGCCGCAGTATGGCGAAAACGAGACCCAGCACCAGAGCAATCGCGAAGCCGACGAGCGTGATGAGAATCGTATAGATCGACGCATGAAGCAGAGCGGGCAGAATGCGCTCGGCATAGCCGAGGTCGAAAAGGCGGTCGCCTCCGGTCATTTGGCACCTCCTCGCGCGACACCGTAACCGTGGCTGACGCGACGTTCGAAGTGGCGCATGACGGTGGCAAGCAATTGAGCGAGCACGAAGTAGATCACGAGTGTCAGCGTGAAGATCTCGGCTGTTTCGAACGTTGCTTGATCGAGCTGGCGTGCTCTGAACGAGAGATCCGAGAGCGTAATGAGCGAGACGAGCGAGGTGCCCTTGAGCAATTCGATCATCAGGTTCGTCGCGGGCGGCAGCGCATTGATCATCGCCTGGGGCAGGATGATGCGCCGCAGGCGCGTCAGCGGCGGCAGATTCAACGCGAGGGCCGCTTCATATTGTCCGCCGGGCACGGAACGCAGCGCGCCTCGCAGAATCTCGGAACCATAGGCGCCGTAGTGCAGCCCGAGACCGATGATCGCCACCTGAAACGGCGTCATGCTGATGGAGATCGGCGGCAACGGCAGGACGAAAAAGAACCAAAACAGCTGCACGAGCAACGAAGTGCCGCGAAACACTTCCACATAGATATTGCCGATCCAGCGCAACGGAGCAAACGGCGACAGTTTCGCCGCGGTGCCGACGCATGCCATGACAACTGCGAGCAGCGTACCTAACGCGGCGATCTGAATCGTGACGAGCGTGCCGCGCAGCAGCAATGGAAGCAATTCCGACATAAGACGTTTCCTCGTGTCCCGCATTTCGGGAGCGGCCGCGCCGCTCCCGGGCATCGGCGGCGTGCCGCCGCTCAACTACCGCTGCAAATCTCGGCCGCGCTTTTCGTCGTCAGGTTCGATTTGTCGAAACCGAACGGGGCGACCGTTTGCAGATGATCGGGGGTGCCAAGCCAACTATGGAGCACCTTGTTGACCGCATCGCGCAAGTCCTTGTCTTCCTCGCGAAAGGCGAGCGCACCGTAGCCCGTATGTTTCGGATCGTCGGTGAAACTGCTGACGACTTCCACCTGAGCGGGGTCCTTTTTCGCGAGCGCTTTCATCGTGAGACCGGTGCCCACGGCGGCGTCGACACGGCGTGCCCGCACGGCCTGCAACTGCGCGGTCGTATCGGGTACCTGCAGCAATTGATCGGTCTTCACGCCTTCTTGCTGCGAATAACCTACCTCGACCGTACCGGACATGACCGCGAGCTTCGCGTCCGGCAGTTTCGCGATGTCCTTGTAGCTTTGCAGCTTCTTCGGGTTGCCTTTCTGCACGAGCAGGGTGTCCTGGATCTGGTATTGCGGGTCGGCGAATGCCACTTGCTTGCAGCGTTCGGGCGTAATGTACATGCCGGCTGCAATCACATCGAAGCGCCCGGCCTTGAGACCTGGTATCAACGAACCCCATTCTGTCAGCACCGCGTCCACTTTCTTGACGCCAAGCTTGGTAAACACCTTCTTGGCGATCTCGGGCGATTCGCCCGTGACGGTTCCGTCGGGGGCCGTATAGGCGAACGGCGCTTCGTTCGCATAGCCGATGCGGACTTCCCCGGTACGCTGAATACGTTGCAGTGTCGTTTCCGCAAATGCGTTGGGCATGAGCATGACGAAACCGGCCGCGATAAGGCAACCGGCGACGAGCATTCCTGATAACTGGCTGAGTCGAGTGGCTTTCATGACATTCCCGAGCGTGGTGGGTGAGTCCGTTCGGCGACGAGCGCGCCGGCCTGAGCGGACAAGGGCTGCCTTTCGGGGCGGGCGGGTCGATGCCAAAGCCGTGAAACCTTGTCCTGAACGCAGGATACAAAGCCATTTTTTTGTTCCTGATTGCTCTAGGACAATAATTCTCGGTGTGCGTTTTGTCACACGATGCTGAAATGGGCGAACGGAGACAGGCAGTGATCGAACAATGGCGCGATGCGGTACGGGCGGTCCACGGCGTGGAATCGAAGTACAAACGGCTCGTGAAGGCCATCGCGGGCGATATCGAGGGCGCGGTGCTGCGGCCCGGCGCGCGGCTGCCGCCGCAACGCGATGTGGCGGCCGAGCTGCAAATCAGCGTGCAGACGGTCACCAACGCCTACAAGGAGCTCGAGCGCCAGGGACTGATCCGCTGCGAGGTGGGGCGTGGCAGCTTCGTTGCCCCGCGCGTCACCGAAAAGATGGCCAACTATATGCTCGATACGGCCGAGCGCTCCGTCATCGATTTTTCGATCGCCCGCATCATCCATACGCCCGAGCACGATGCGATGTGGCGCAAGATCTGCGCCAAGCTCGCCAAAATCGAAGATCAGCCGTGGATTCGCGCGTTTCGGCCCATCGCGGGTTTCGAGCATCATCGACGCGCGGGCGTCGCCTGGCTCGACACGCTTCGGATGCCGGCGTCGGCCGATACGCTGCTCGTCACCAATGGCGCCGCGCATGGCATTTTTCTCGCGCTGGCTTCGCTCGTGCGGCCCGGCGACACGGTGGTCTGCGAGAGTCTTACCGATCACGGCGTGATCGGATCGGCCAATGTGCTTGGGTTTACCCTCAAAGGCCTCGAGATCGACGAGTTCGGCATTCATCCCGAGCATTTCGAAGAGCTTTGCGACAGCGAGCGTGTGACGGCGCTCGTCTGTACGCCCACCTTGAACAACCCCACGGTGGCGCTGATGCCGGAATCGCGCCGGCGTGCCATTGCGCGAATCGCGGAGCGCTACGGTGTTCATGTCATCGAAGACGATGTCTATGGTCCGCTGCCCGCGAAACCCCTGCCGCCGATTTCGAGCCTGATTCCCGAGCTTTCCTTCTATTGCACGAGCATGACGAAATCGGTCCTGGCGGGACTGCGCATCGGTTACCTGAAAACGCCGCGCCGGCTCGCGTTGCGCACCGAGAGCACGCTGCGCGTGTCGAGCTGGATGGCGACGTCGCCCATGGCCGAGGTCGCGACACGCTGGATCGACGATGGCACGGCTGCACGCCTCGTGCAGATACAGCGCGAGCGGCTTGCGCGCAGACAGGCGATCGTCGCGCAAATTCTCGGGCGCTATGTGCAGGGCAGCCATCCGAACGCACTGTCCGTATGGCTGCGCGTGCCGGAGCACTGGCAGGCCGACCATCTCGTGCGGGCACTGCGCAAGCGCCAGATCGCGGTCACATCGCCCGATCCGTTCCTCGTGCGCGGCGTGGAGAGTCGGCCGAACGCCGTGCGGTTGTGCGTCGGCGCGGAAGTGACCGACGATACCTTTGCCGAAGCGCTGCAGACCGTGCGCGAGGTATTCGAACAGTATCCGCAGGTCCACGCGTTCGAGTGACAGTTCGAGCGATAGCCCACGGCGGCGCTGAATCCGAAATGAACTAGGACAATCGAATTCGTTTTTCAGGACATTAGACTGGGCAGCAATGATGAGCCGCACGCCTTTATTCGGCTCGACCTTTACCGTGCCCGTCTATGTCAGTCATTTCGCTTGCCGATGTCTATCGTGCGCGGCGTCGTCTTCAAGGACGTGTCGTTCATACGCCGCTCGTCGAATCTGCAAGTCTTTCGGCGATCGCCGGGACGCGCGTCTACCTGAAGCTCGAAACCGTGCAGCCAACGGGCAGTTTCAAGATTCGCGGCGCGACCCATGCGCTTGCGCGATTGGCCGAGCGCGGCGTGACGCGCGTCGTGACCGCATCGACGGGCAATCACGGCCGAGCGGTTGCTCAGGCTGCCCGCATGCTGGGTCTCGAAGCCACAGTTTGTCTTTCGTCGCTGGTTCCGCAAAACAAGGTGCAGGCCGTGCGTGCCCTCGGCGCGCAGGTCCGCGTGAGCGGTAACAGTCAGGACGACGCTGAGCGCGAAGCCGAGCGGCTCGCCGCAGAAGAAGGACTCGCTTACGTGCCGCCGTTCGACCACCCCGACGTCATCGCGGGGCAGGCGACGATCGGGCTCGAGATCATCGAATCGCTCCCCGACGTCGAGCGGATCGTGGTGCCACTCTCCGGCGGGGGCTTGTTCTCGGGCGTCGCATTCGCGGCGAGGCAGTGTAGTACCGAGGTCAAGCTGACGGGCGTCACGATGCGCCGAGGCGCGGCCATGCACGAAAGCCTCGCGGCCGGCAAACCGATCCTCGTCGACGAACTCCCGACACTGGCCGATTCGCTCGGCGGCGGCATCGGGCTTCGCAATCGCTATACGTTTTCGATGACGCAATCATTGATCGACGACGCCTTGCTCGTCGATGAAGCATCCATCGCGCGTGCCATCGTCCATGCGTATCGGCACGAGCGACTGATCGTCGAGGGTGCGGCGGCGGTCGGCATTGCCGCCGTTCTCGAGGGCGCGGTGTCGGCTTCGGCTCCTGCTTCGGCCTCGACGCGTGCCAGCGTTCCCGGTCCGATCGTTCTCATTGCAAGCGGCGCAAATATCGACATGGACTTGCATCGACGCTTGCTGCTCGAAGCGCCCGATGCCGAACCGGAACCTATCCTTTCATGAGCGACATTCTCATTGCGGGCGAAGCGACGCTTCGCGAACTCGTGCCGCTCGATCGCGCCGCCATCGATCAGGTGGAGGCCGCGTTTGTCTCGCTTGCGACGGAGGCGGTCGCCATGCCGCCGATCCTTAGGCTCGATGTGCCCGCGCATCGCGGCGAGGTCGATGTGAAGACAGCCTATCTGCCGCGATTCGAGAGCTTTGCGATCAAGGTCAGCCCTGGCTTTTTCGATAACCCGGCCCTGGGGCTACCGAGCCTGAACGGGCTCATGCTCGTGCTCTCGGCCAAGACAGGCGTCACGCAGGCGGTGTTGCTCGACAACGGCTATTTGACCGCGGTTCGAACGGCCGCGGCGGGCGCGGTGGCGGCGCGCTGGCTCGCGCGCCCGGATGCGAAGCGGGCGGCTGTGATTGGCGCCGGAGAGCAGGCACGGCTCCAGTTACAGGCATTGACACTCGTTCGCGATATCGAAACCGTGCGCGTCTGGGCGCGCAAGCAGACCGCAGCCGAGAGGTTTGCGATCGAGATACGCGAGATGCTCGGCTTGCGTTGCGAGGTGGCGGCGGACATCGGTGCGGCGTTGCACGATGCTGACGTCGCTATTACGACAACGCCGAGCCGCGAGCCGCTCGTCGGTGTCGACGATCTGCATGCGGGGCTGCATATCACGGCCATGGGCTCGGACACCGAACACAAGAACGAAATCGCGCCTGCCGCGTTGGCTGACGCGCGCTACATCTGCGACAGGCTCAGTCAGACGCGCGTGCTGGGCGAGCTTCGCCACGCGATCGCATCGGGGACTTGCGGTGCTGACGCAGTGTTTCCGGAGCTGGGAGAGGTCATTGTGGGCCGCGCCGTCGGGCGTGCAAGCGCGCACGACGTAACGATATGCGATCTGACCGGCACCGGCGCCCAGGACACAGCGATCGCGGCGCTCGCGCTCGAGCGCCTGCGCGCGGCAGGCAAGGGCACCGCGTTTTGCAATGGTTGAAGGTTGAAAGCAGTCGAAACGAGAGGGAAAAATGGCGGAAGATACCAGACAGCAGTTGAATGGCGAATCTGCGGCGACGGCGGTACGCCTGCCGTTCGAGCGAAGCGAATACGATGCGCGGATCGCCAAGGCGCGGGGCGCGATGGCGCAAGCGGGCATCGATCTGCTGATCGTCACGGATCCGAGCAACATGGCTTGGCTGACGGGATACGACGGTTGGTCGTTCTACGTGCATCAATGCGTTGTGCTGGCGCTCGAGGGCGAACCCGTCTGGTTCGGGCGCGGACAGGACGCGAACGGTGCAAAACGCACTGTCTTCATGGACTACGGGCAGATCGTGGGATACCCCGATCACTACGTCCAGTCGCGCGAGCGTCATCCGATGGACTATCTCTCGCGCGAGGTGATCGAGGCGCGCGGGTGGGGCGCGTTGCGCATCGGTGTGGAGCTCGACAACTACTATTTCAGCGCGGCGGCTTTCGCATCGCTCGCGCGAAACCTGCCCGGCGCGACGTGGGTCGATGCGACAGGTCTCGTCAATTGGCAGCGCGCCGTGAAGTCGCCGCGCGAAATCGAGTACATGCGCGTAGCCGCGCGCATCGTCGAGAAGATGCACGCGCACATCGTCGAGCGCATCGAGCCTGGCATGCGCAAGAACGATCTCGTGGCCGAAATCTATGCGGCGGGCATCGTCGGCGTGGAGGGATACGGGGGCGATTACCCGGCCATCGTGCCGCTGCTGCCGACGGGCGCCGACGCCGCCGCGCCGCACTTGACCTGGGACGACACGCCGTTCGCGCGCGATGCCGGCACATTCTTCGAGATCGCGGG
>Ga0209672_100261_pt1 | contig 39032 bp, 32 predicted proteins | sample AraplaCol_mMS_r2_FD_184273 | JGI IMG/M metagenome (GOLD analysis project Ga0209672, IMG submission 184273) | Arabidopsis root microbial communities from North Carolina, USA - plate scrape CL_Col_mMS_r2 (SPAdes) (version 2) | ecosystem: Host-associated > Plants > Roots > Endosphere | place: USA...
TATCGCCCAGCGGCAGCCCGAGCACAGCGCGCACGTGATTTTCGAACTGGCTGGTGAGTGCACCCTCGATGGTCCAATGACCGGAGTTGTGCACGCGCGGCGCCATCTCGTTGCCAAGCAGCTCGCCGTTTTTCACGAACAGTTCGAGCGCGAACACGCCGACGTAATCGAGCTTTTCCGCCAGCGTGCGGGCCAGGCCGGTAGCGCGCGCCTGCAAGGCGGCGATATCGGACGCCGGCGCCAAACTGAGCGACAGCACGCCATCGGTGTGCCAGTTCTGCGTCAGCGGCCAGGTGCGAAAGTCGCCATCGCGACCACGCACGGCGATCACCGACAACTCGCGCTCGAACGGCACGAAGGCCTCGAGGATCAAGCCATGCGCCTGCGCCTGGGCACCGAGCGCAGCCCAGGCGGCATCGGCATCGGCCAGGGTCTTGATGCGGAACTGCCCCTTGCCGTCGTAACCGAGGCGGCGCGTCTTGAGGATGGCCGGGGCTCCGACGGTCGCCAACGCGCGCTCGAGATCCTCTCGCGTGTCGACCGCCTTGAACTCGGGCGTCTGCAGGCCGCATTCGAGGAACAGGGTCTTTTCGGCCAGGCGATCCTGCGCCACGGCCAACGCACGCGGTGCGGGAAACACATCGACGCGCTTCGCCAGCCAGTGCGCGGTTTCGGCCGGCACGTTTTCGAAATCGAAGGTCACCACGTCGACTTCGCGGGCGAAGTGATCCAGCGCGTCGTAGTCGGTCCAGTCGGCCACCACCAGCGGGGCGATCTGCCCGGCGCAGGCGTCGGCGGCGCTGTCCACCACCAGGGTCTTCACGCCCAGCGGCGCGGCGGCAAGCGCCAGCATGCGGGCGAGCTGGCCGCCGCCAAGGATGCCCAGCACCGGTTGGCGTCGAGCGGTCACGAGCGCGGGTCCGGGTTGTCCAGCACGGTCTGCGTCTGGCGGGAACGGTAGCTGTCGAGCGCGGCAGCGATGGCGGGGTCGTGCAGCGCGAGCACCGAGGCCGCCAGGATGCCGGCATTCACCGCACCGGCTCGGCCGATGGCCAGCGTGCCGACCGGGATGCCTGCCGGCATCTGGGCGATCGACAGCAGCGAATCCATGCCGTTGAGCGCCTTGGACTGCACCGGCACACCGAACACCGGCAGGCGGGTCTTGGCCGCCAGCATGCCCGGCAGATGGGCGGCGCCACCGGCACCGGCCACGATGACCTGGATGCCGCGACCGACCGCTTCCTCGGCGTACTGGAACAACAGGTCCGGCGTACGGTGCGCCGACACCACGCGCACTTCGTGCGCCACGCCGAGCTCGGCCAGCACGCTGGACGCGTGCTCCATGGTTTCCCAGTCCGAACGGGAGCCCATTACAACGCCCACGCGCGGCGGGAGGGAAGTCGCGGTCATGACCCAAGCCATCCAAAAGGGTTATTGTACGGACTTTCCGCGTCTCGGCACGACCCACTCCCCATGGACAAACGCCTGCTCGATATCCTCTGCTGCCCAGTCAGCAAGGTTCCCGTCCGCCCCCTCCAGCGCCAGGAGCTCGACGCCCTGAACAAGGCCATCGGAGCCAGCCAGGTCCAGACTGTGGCAGGCGCCGCCGTGAGCGCGCCGGTGGCCGAAGGGCTGATCACGACGGACCGCAAGGTCATCTACCGGGTCGAGGACGGCATCCCCGTCATGCTCCCCGAGGAAGGCATCGGAACCTTGCAGCTCACTGACTTTCCAGCGGCCGCCTGAGGGCCACTTTGGGCCGGATGTCCGCAAGAACCCGCTTCTTGTGAACGTGTCGACATATATCGATACGGCGAATGACAGCGGCCCATGACTTCCCTTATCGTAGGCTGGCGTATTGTCGTATGTGGCTGTGAGCACGTCGGCATCACTTTCAGGGGGTGAAAGGCGATGAAAGACGCCAGTGAATCATCCAATATCGTCAGCCTGACCCAGCGCCTGGACCCGTCCAGCGAGCGCGGAGGCGCCCTCTTGAACACCGTCCGGGACATTGCTGGCCGTCGCCTGCAGATCTTGATCAACGGCATGTTCGAGCATGTCGACGATGCGCTCTTCGACCTGGCCGAGAAGGCCGAAAACAACGCCGCCCAGATGCACTACTTCGACGGCATGCGCGAAGTGCGCAAGCGTCGTCCGATGGTGGAGCGCAGCTTCCTGGCGCAGATCTCGCGCGAACTGACCGATTTCGCCTCGAGCTACCGCAACAACGCCGGCAACAGCAATGGCGTGTCCTTGCCGGTGGGTTCGGTGGAGCTGTCGCTGGTCGCCGACAACGAACTGGAAGAATCGCTGGCCATCACCAGCATGATCGGCAAGAACGAAACGCGCCTGACGCGCGATCTGTTCGCCGTGAACCAGCGCCTTTCCGTCATCTATGGCGGCATCAAGATCGACGACGCCACCAATCCGGTGGGTCCGGCCGCACTATCGCAGGCGTTCCGCCAGGCGATGCGCGAGCTCAGCGCCGAGATGCGCGTCAAGCTGATCATCTACAAGCTGTTCGATCGTTACGTGCTGGCCTCGCTGGATGAGCTGTACCAGGAGATCAACGCCGAACTCGTGCGCGCCGGCGTGCTGCCGCAGCTGCGTCACGAGATCCCGCGTGCCGGCGGCGCTGCGCGCGCGACCGGTACGGCGGCACCCGCTGGTAACGCGGTCGCTGCCGAGCAGACGGAAGGCACCTTCCTCGGCGAAGACGAGACGGGCAACGCCTCCAACGAATTGATCCAGACGCTGCGCACCCTGTTCAGTGCACGCCGGCCGGCGCCCGCCGCGGGCGCCATGCCGATGTCTGCCGGCGCCATGCAGATGCCCAGCGCCAACGAGCTGATCGGTGCGCTGAGCGTGCTGCAGAGCCAGGCGGCGATCAACCAGCACATGCCGCTGGGCAACAGCAACAATGCCGTGGAACTCGCCGGCGAAGTGCAGCAGCTGAAGGAACACCTGCTCGCCCAGATCGGCTCCTTGCGCGGCGAAAAGCCGAGCCAGGTGTCGACCATCGACGAGGACACCATCGACCTGGTCGGCATGCTGTTCGAGTTCATCCTCGAAGACCGCAACCTGCCGACCGAGATGCAGGTGTTGCTGGCACGCCTGCAGATTCCGTATCTGAAGGCCGCCATCCTCGACCGCAAGCTGTTTGCGCATCGCCAGCATCCGGCCCGCCGGCTGCTCGACAGCCTGGCCGACGCCGCCAAGGGCTGGTCGGCGGAGTCCGATCGCGACCATCGCCTGCACGACAAGATCAAGTCCATCGTCGATCGCCTGCTGCAGGACTTCGACGATGACATGACCATCTTCGAGCGCCTGTGCGCCGAGCTGCAGGAATTCCAGGACATCAGCCGCCGCCGTGCCGAACTGGCCGAGCAGCGCGTGGCCGAATCCACCCGGGGCCGCGAGAAGCTCGAACAGGCGCGTCGCCGCGCCGCGCGCGAAATCCTCAGCCGTATAGAAGGCCATAACCTTCCGCCGCTGATCCACGGCATTTTGTCGCGCGCCTGGGCCAACTACCTGGTGCTCACCATTCTTCGCCAGGGCGAGGAATCGAGCGAGTTCCGCGACGCGCTGCGCTTTGCCAACGATTTCATCGACAGCACCAAGCCGGCCCGCACGCTCGACGAGCGCCGCGCGCTGCGCCAGATGCTGCCGGGCATCGAGCGCGCCCTGCGCCGTGGCCTGGGCAACGTGGCGTTCCAGGAAAGCGACATCGATCGCCTGCTGGCCCAGCTGCACACCTATTATCGCCACCAGCTCGGCGAAGCCGTGCCGGAGGCCGAGGTGCATGCGGTGGAGGAATCCACCACCCTGCCCATCCCCGAGAGCATCCAGCCGATCGCCGAGTCCGAAGCGGAACTTGACCGCTCCGAACCCGTGCAGGAGCCGGTGCTCGACACGCCGGAGATGCTGTTGGTCTCCGAGCTCAAGCCCGGCACCTGGCTGGAGTTCGTGACGGGCCCGGACACCATCGAGCGCGCCAAGCTCTCGTGGATCAGCCCGATGAGCGGCCGCTATCTGTTCGTCAACCGCCGCGGCCTCAAGGTGGCCGATTACTCGCCGCACGAACTGGCCCAGGCACTCGCCAGCGGCACGGCGCGCGTGCTTGAATCGACCGCTCTGTTCGACCGCGCGCTGGATGCCATCGTCGGTCGCCTCAGCCAACCGGCCACGTCCCAAGCAACCACCGAATGACTTCAGTACAACTTGTTCCACCGTCGTCCGACCTGATCCAGGCGGATGTCGAACGCGCGTTCGCCGAGGATATCGGCACGGGTGACGCCACTGCCGGGCTGTTGCCGGCGGACGCCACCGCCAGCGCCGCACTGACCTGCCGCGAAGACGCGGTGATGGCGGGCATCGACTGGTTCAACGCTTGTTTCCGCCAGCTCGATCCGCAGGTGCAGATCGAATGGACCGTCCGCGATGGCGACCGCGTCGCGGCGGGCTCGGTGATCTGCCGCCTGCGCGGCAAGGCACGTGCCCTGGTGACGGCCGAGCGTTCGGCGCTGAATTTCCTGCAGCTGCTCTCGGGCACCGCCACCTCGACCGCCGCGCATGTGGCCGCCGTGGCCGGTACCGGCGTGCGCGTACTGGACACCCGCAAGACGGTTCCCGGCCTGCGACTGGCGCAGAAATACGCGGTGCGCTGCGGCGGTGGCCATAACCATCGCGTGGGTCTGTACGACGCCATCCTGGTGAAGGAAAACCACATCATCGCGGCGGGCAGCATCAAGGCGGCCGCCGAGGCGGCGCGTCGGCTGCATCCGAAGCTGCTGCTGGAAATCGAAGTGGAAAATCTCGATGAGCTGCAGCAGGCGCTCGATGCCGGCGCCGACCGCATCATGCTCGACAACTTCACCCTGCCGCTGATGCGCGAAGCCGTGGGCATCGCCAAGGGGCGTGCAGAGCTGGAGATTTCCGGCAACGTGGATCTGTCGACCATTGGCGAGTACGCCAGCACGGGTGTCGATTTCATCTCCGTGGGTGCGCTGACCAAGCATGTGCGGGCGGTGGATTTGTCGCTGCGGTTGAAGCTCGACTGAGTCGCGTCTGCGCGAGCCCTTCGCTCGTCATTCCGGCGCAGGCCAGAATCCAGAGCCTCATTGCGGGGTCGTCGCGAACAGCTCACCCGCATTTGCTTTCGTCGATAATCCGACACTGACGCTACTGGATTCCGGCCTGCGCCGGAATGACGGGCCAGAGAGAGACCAAGGGCGCCGGTCGCCACTTTCACACCGCGCCCCTTGCAAGCCACACGCGACGCCTACACTCTCGCCCCATGAGTGAGCTTTCCGACCTGATCCTGTTAGTCCTGCTGCTGGCCATCATCGGCTCGTGGCTCAAGCTTGCCCGTGGACGCGAGCAGGCGACGCAGGAAGCGCGCCAGCAATGTCGCCAGCATGGCCTGCAGCTGCTCGATGAAAGCGTCGGCCTGCGCGGCCTGCGCCTGCTGCGCCAGCACGGCCAGTTATTGGTGGAGCGCTGCTACACGTTCGAAGTGAGCATCGACGGCAACGACCGCGAACCGGGCAAGCTGTGGCTGATCGGCCATACGCTGAGCGGCATCAGCCTGCCGACTATCCAGAGCCATCTGCCCGGCCTGCTTTCCGAACATGTGCCGCCGCCGACGCAAGACAACGTGGTGCCGTTGCGCCCGCGTTTGCGCAAGGACAACCAGCTGCACTGAGGCGGATCGCGCCGGACCTGCCGGCGCGACGACCGCATGACTTACTTCACCACGCGCAAGAACGGCGCGCTGCGCTTGGGCTTTTCGCCCGCCTCGCCTTCCGGCGTGGGCGGCGTGTCATCCGGATCGGGCGAGGACGGTGGCGGCTGATCGCCACCTTCTTCGGCCGGGAACATCATGCCCTGCCCGTTTTCCTGCGCGTACAGCGCCAGCACGGCCTGAATCGGAATATGGATGTTGTGGCTCACGCCGGAGAAGCGCGCCTGAAAGCTGATCCAGTCGTTGCCCAGGTCCAGGCTGGCCACGGCGCGCATGGCCAGGTTCAGCACCACCTGCCCGTTCTTGATGACCTGCGGAGGCACCCGCACCCCTTCCCGCCCGGCATCGACCAGGACATAGGGGGTGAGATTGTTGTCGGTGATCCAGTCGTAGATCGCCCTCAGCAAATAGGGGCGATTGGAGGACATCGGCGGGAGCTTGTCGTCGGTCATGCAAAAACCTATGGAGGGCGCGGCTCCATGGGGTGGTCCCAGGGCGCGCCAGATGGATCGAGGCAGTGTAATGCGAAGCCGAGGCGAGTTGTCGCAGTGACGCCCTCTGGCGCGCCCGAAACGCTGCCGGAAGGCCCAGGCAGGCCGATCCAGGCCTGCCGAGTAGCCTCAGGGGCGCATCGCCTTCTCTTCCGGGGTCATGCTGCGGGCGTAGCCCTGGCTCGCAAACAGGCGCTCGCCGTAGTCGAGGATGGGCTTGCCCTCGCGTCCCAGGTCGACCCCCAACCAGGGCAGGCGCCAGACCACTGGGGCCACCAGGCAATCGGTCAGGCTCATTTCCGGATTCAGGAAAAAGCGGGACGCCTTGAACAGGGGTAGCGCGGCCAGCAGATGTTCCCGCAGCCGCTTGCGGGCCGCGTCGGCCGGGCGGCCGCCTGCCTTGATGAGGTCTACTTCGGGCAGCCAATCCAGTTCGATCCGCACGTTCGCCAGGCGCAGGCGCGCCCTGGATAGCGGGTCGATCGGCATCAGTGGCGGATGGGGGTAGCGTTCGTCCAGGTATTCGCAGACGACCGCCGTGTTGTACAGGGTCAGGTCGCGATCGACCAGGGTCGGCGTGGTGCCGTAGGGGTTGAGGTCGAGCAGGTCTTCCGGCGGCTTGGCGGGGTCGACGACCACCCTGTCGTAGCTCACGCCCTTGGCGGCGAGCACGAGACGCGTCCGGTGGCATTGGATGCCATCTGCGGTGGTGTAAAGGGCGAGTGCGGTACGCGAACGAGCGCTTTGGACCATGCGCGATCTCCCCATCGGCTTATCCAAGTACGGCGGCCCCGGTTCCCATCAGAGGGTCGCGGGCCGCCGTACCGTAGGCTCCGGAAGGTGACGCCTTAGTGGACGTCCTTCCAGTACTCCTTCTTTAGCAGATATGCCAGGAAAGTGAAGCCCGCCAGGAACAGCAGCACCCAGATGCCGTAGCGCTGACGCTGGAGGGCGGCCGGTTCGGCGGCGTACTCCAGGAAGTTGGTCAGGTCACGGGAAGCCTGCTGGTACTGCGCCGGCGTGAGCTTGCCCGGCTGGGAGAGCTCAAGCTTCTCCACCTCGTCGCTGACTTCCTTCTTCACGGCCGTCTGGACGCCCTGCAGTTCCCACAGCGGGAACGGCATGGAGGCATTGGGGAACACCGTGTTGTTCCAACCCACCGGACGGGTCGGATCGAGGTAGAAGGAGTTGAGGTAGCCGTAGACCCAGTCGGCGGTCTTGGCACGCACTTCCAGCGAGAGATCCGGCGGTGCCTTGCCGAAGAACTGCTGGGCCGAATCTTCCGGCATGTGCGAGATCACCGGGTCGCCGAACTTGGCGCCGGTGAAGTTGAGGTTCTTCATCACCTCGTCTTCGGACAGGCCCAGGTCGTCGGCGATGCGCGAATAGCGCACGTACTTCAGCGAGTGGCAACCCACGCAGTAGTTGAAGAACAGCTTGGCGCCGCGTTGCAGCGAGGCCTGGTCGTGCACGTTGGTGCCGGCCGAAGGCAGACCGCCCTCTTCCTGCGCCATGACGGCGTTGGTGCCGACCAGCAAGCCAACGGTGAGTGCAACCGTGGAAATGATTTTCTTCATCGAGGGCTGCCGCTTAGTCATGGTCAAACACCACCCGCTCCGGAACCGGCTTGGTCTTTTCCCAGCCGAGATGCGTGTAGCACCACAGGAATACGAAGTAGCCGAAGTAGAGCAAGGTCATCACACGACCGAACGCGTTTTCCCAGAAGGTCGCATCCGCCGGCACCCACGCCGTGGTCAACTCGCCCACCACGCCGGCACCCACCAGGGCCAGGCCGATGAAGGAAGCGGCGAAGGTCATCAGCGCCACCTTGAAGCCGGTGCCGCGATAACGGATGGAGCGCACCTTGCCGGCGTCGATCCACGGCATCAGGAACAGCAGGGCGATCGCGCCGAACATGCCCAGCACACCCCAGAACGCCGTACCGAAGAACGACGGGATCATGCGCAGGATCGCGTAGAACGGGGTGAAGTACCACGAGGGCTTGATGTGCGTCGGCGTGACCAGGTTGTTCGCCGGGATGAAGTTGTCATGCTCCAGGAACCAACCACCGAAGGTCGGCGCAAAGAAGATGATGAACGCCGCGATGACCAGGAAGAAGCCCACCGCCACCAGGTCGTGCACGGTGTAGTACGGATGGAACGGGATGCCGTCGGCCGGCTTGTTCGGATCCCAGCGGTTGCCCTTGGCGCCGTGCTTGATGTCGACGCCATCGGGGTTGTTCGAACCCACTTCGTGCAGCGCGAAAATGTGCAGCACCACCAGCAACAGCAGCACCAGCGGCAGCGCGATCACATGCAGGGCGAAGAAGCGGTTGAGCGTGGCGTCGGCCGGCAGGTAGTCACCCATGATCCATTCGACCAGGCTGCCACCAATCACGGGCACCGTGCCGAACAGGGAGATGATCACCTTGGCGCCCCAGAACGACATGTTGCCCCACGGCAGCACGTAGCCCATGAAGGCTTCGGCCATCAGCGCCAGGAACACCAGCATGCCCAGCAGCCACACCAGCTCGCGCGGCTTCTGGTACGAGCCGTACATCAGGCCGCGGAACATGTGCAGGAACACCACCACGAAGAATAGCGAGGCGCCGGTGGAGTGCATGTAGCGGATCAGCCAGCCCCACTCCACGTCACGCATGATGTACTCGACCGAGTTGAAGGCTTCCGCCGCACTCGTCTTGTAGTTCATGGTGAGGAAGATGCCGGTGACGATCTGGTTGACGAACACCAGCAGCGCCAGCACGCCGAAGTAGTACCAGAAGTTGAAATTCTTCGGCGCGTAATACTCGGTCATGTGCTTGCGGTAGACCGGCATCAAGCCCGGTGCCCGCTCATTGACCCAATCGCCGACTCGCGTGAATACGTTGGCCATCAGCCGGCCTCCTTCGGATCCACGCCAATCTGGATGTGCGTGTCGTCCATGAAATGGTACGGCGGCACCAGCAGGTTCTTCGGTGCCGGCACGCCCTGATAGACGCGACCGGACATGTCATAGCGTGACTTGTGGCAGGGGCAGTAGAAGCCGCCCTTCCAATCCGGATCGAACGGTTCGGGCTTCATCACCGGCACGAAGTCGGGGACACAACCCAGATGCGTGCACAGACCCACCAGCACCAGCCACTCGGGCTTGATGGAGCGTGCTTCGTTCTGCGCGTACTTGGGCTGCTGGTCGGCCGAGCCGCTGTCGGACTTGGCATCGACCAGGCGCGAGTCCTGGCTGGGCAGCGCATCGAGCTGCGCCTTGGTGCGATTGACTACAAACACCGGTAGACCGCGCCAGGGGTAGGTTACCCGTTGGCCTTCTTCGATCTTGCTGATGTCGATCGTGACCGGCGCACCTGCGGATTTAGCCCGCGCACTGGGTTCCCACGACTTGATGAAGGGCACGACTGCCGTAACTACTCCCACACCACCAACCACTGCCGTGGTCGCTGTGAGGAAGCGGCGGCGGCCGTGATCGACGACTTCGTTCGCCATCAGGCTCTCCGGTACTTACATGCCATTGAGACGCGGAACTTAGAAGTTCCACAGGTGCTTGCCAAGCGCGTCGATCAATCCGACAGCAAGAGACTACATGCTGTGCAGAGAAAAACCCCTAAGACTCCCCCTTAGAGAACAGCAGGCACGCGCGGCACCAGCACGATGAGCATGCAGCGAGAGCTACAGGCCTTCCGTTGTCGGGACCTAAGCGCACCGGGAAACCCCGGGACGACCCGCTTCGCAAGCGCCAGTAGATTCAGGCTCCCGCAAAATCGCGTTAGTGTAGCGTCAGGGCATGACTCGTACAATAAAATAGCCTTGCCTGCGACACATGCGCGCACCCCTCTCTAACGCCTTGCCGTGAAACGCATTACGACATGAAACATGCCGCTGGCACGCTCGCATTCATCGCCCGCTTCGTGGTGCTCGGGCTGGCGGCTGCGTTCGTCATCAGCCTCGCATGGCCTGACGTCGGCCACCGCCTGCGTGAGCGTTTCGGGGTCGCGCCGACGCCGACCACCGAGTCGATCAGTACCTCATCGCCCCCCGCGCACACCGGCGGCCCCATCTCTTATGCGGACGCCGTGGCCAAGGCCGCGCCCTCGGTCGTAAACATCTACGCCAACAAGATGGTCACCGAGCAGGCGGTGCAGATGTATACCGACCCGGTGCTGCAGCGGCTGTTTGGCGGCCGCCCCACCGGCCCTGCCTACAAGCGCCGCGAGCAGAGCCTGGGCTCGGGCGTGATCGTGCTGCAGGGTTATGTGCTGACCAACAACCACGTGATCGCCAACGCCGACGACATCCAGGTACTGCTGTACGACGGACGCGTGGCCAAGGCCACGGTGGTGGGCGCCGATGTGGAAACCGACCTCGCGGTGCTCCGGATCGACGCCGGCAACCTGCCGGTGATCCATATCGCCGACCATCGCCCTACCCGCACCGGCGACGTCGTGCTTGCGATCGGCAATCCGCTTGGACTCAACCAGACGGTGACCATGGGCATCGTCAGCGCGATCGGCCGCCAGCTGAGCAGCTCGAGTCCGGAAGATTTCATCCAGACCGATGCAGCCATCAACCTGGGCAATTCCGGCGGCGCCCTGGTCAACACCGAGGGCGAACTGGTCGGCATCAATACCTTGCTGATCGGCAAGGCCGCCAACGCCGAAGGCATCAGCTTCGCCATCCCGGTGGCCAGCGCCAAGCGCGTGCTCGATCAGATCATCGACAGCGGCCACGTCGTGCGCGGCTGGATGGGTGCCGATTACACCTTCGTCCCTGTTGCCGCCGACAGCGGCCTGCCCGCAGCGGCACGCGGCGCGCAGGTCACCGATATCTATCCTGGCGGACCGGCAGCGACGGCCGGCATCCAGCCGCACGACATTCTTTTGCGGATCGGCTCGGAAGATATCGTCGATCCCGCCGACCTGCGTCGCCATGAAGCTGCGCTCAAGCCGGGCAGCAAGGTCGAAGTCTCCGGCCTGCGCAACGGCGCGCCCTTCCATACCGAAGTGATCCTTGCGCAGCGCCCGCCCACCACGCCGACGGCGTCACTGGATAGCTGAAATACCCGCGGCAGCCACCGGCGATCGACCACCGCCCGGATGGATGGCCAAGCCATAGCGCTTGCGCAGCGTGCCCACGCGTTCGACATAGACTTGCGTTTCCGCAAACGGCGGCACGCCGTTGTAGCGCTGCACGGCGCCGGGACCGGCGTTGTATGCCGCCGCCGCCAGACGCTCGTTGCCGTTGAACGTGCGCAACAACAAGCCGAGATAACGTGCGCCGCCGCGGATGTTCTGCGCGGTGTCGAAGGCATCGCGCACGCCCATGTCGTTGGCCGTGCCGGGCATCAGCTGCATCAGGCCCTGCGCGCCCTTGATCGATAGCGCACGCGGGTTGAACGCGCTTTCGGCATGGATGATGGCGCGCAGGAAGGCCTCGTTGACGCCGGATTCCTGGCTGGCCAGCTCGATCACATCGCTATAGGCCGCAAGATTCAGCGCCACCGAATCCCAGCGGATATTCGAATGCAGGTTGCACGCCACGCAGGTGGCGATGTAACTGAAGAGCATGGTCACGTCGTGACCCCGCTCGCCGGCCGGCCGCAGGTTGGTGTATTCCACGCTGCCATCCTTGCGCACCACGCGATAAACCGCACCGCGCAGCACGCGACTGCCATCGGCATCCGCATCGGCCACGGGTTTGTCAGGCGTCGAGGCGCTGCGTGCCGGGCTCGCTTCGCTATAGCTCCACTGGCCCGGCTTTCCCGTCGGCGTGGGCGCTGCCTTGGCGGTCACGACGCGAGCAGTGGTCTCCACCGAATCCTGCACCCAGGCCACCGAGGGCGGCTGCGGTGCGGGCGCCGGGGGCACTTTGCCAGCCGAGCTTTCCACCGAACTCTTGACCGTCGCCAGTGAAGGCGCGGGTGCTGCCGGTTTCTTGCGCACCGGATCGGGTGCACCGGCAATGCGGCTGCAGCCCTGGTAGCCCGCCGTGCTGCTGCTGAAGACCGTTTCGCCTGCCGAGCCGGTGCAGCGGTAGAGCGCACCGGCATGGCCTGGCAGCGAAAACACCAGCAACCCGGCAAGCAAGGCGCAGCCAGCCAGGATCCGCCGAGGGACAGCCGCGCCCAGCCGCGATAAGGGCAGCCCGCTCACGGACTCCCCTCGGGCCGCCCAGCCATGGCGGCGGCCTCATCACGGTCAAGCAGCGACATCACTCCCCCTTTCTTCATCTTCTCCCCGCCGGGCCTGGCCAGCGCGGGGTTCGGCGGCAGTGTGCTACCGCGTTGGCCTCCGCGCCAAGCGCCGGAGGGCGAATTCGTGCGTCAACGCCCGTTTCCGGCCACCCCATGGGCGCGCAAGTGCTTGATCCGACTCGCCCGTTCCAGTGGCGGCAGGGCCGTTTGACGCGTAAACTACGCGGTTCGGCAACCTTCGCGCCGCCTCCTGAACCACGGTATCCAAACCCATGACCGGCAAGCTTTTTATCAAGACCCACGGCTGCCAGATGAACGAGTACGACTCGGCCAAGATGGCCGACGTGCTCAAGGCCTCGCACGGGCTGGAACTGACCCAGGATGAAGCCGAGGCGGACGTCATCCTGATCAACACCTGCTCGATCCGCGAAAAGGCCCAGGAAAAGGTGTTCAGCCAGCTCGGCCGCTGGAAGGAGCACAAGCAAGGCGGCAAGCCCGTGCTGATCGGCGTGGGCGGCTGCGTGGCGTCGCAGGAAGGCCAGGACATCATCAAGCGCGCGCCCTACGTGGACTTGGTGTTCGGCCCGCAGACCCTGCATCGCCTGCCGGAGCTGATCGAGGCGCAGCGCGCCAGCGGCAAGCCGCAGGTGGACATCAGCTTCCCGGAGATCGAGAAGTTCGATCGCCTGCCCGAGCCGCGCGCCGAAGGCCCGACGGCCTTCGTGTCGATCATGGAAGGCTGCTCCAAGTACTGCTCGTACTGCGTGGTGCCTTATACGCGTGGCGAGGAAATCAGCCGTCCGTTCGACGACGTGCTGGTGGAAGTAGCCCAGCTCGCCGCGCAAGGCGTGCGCGAAGTAAACCTGCTCGGCCAGAACGTCAACGCCTATCGCGGCCCCACGCATGACGGCGGCATCGCGGATCTTGCGGTGCTGATCCACGCCATCGCGCAGATCGAAGGCATCGGCCGCATCCGCTTCACCACCTCGCATCCGCTGGAATTCTCCGACTCGCTGATCGAGGCGTATGCCAATGTGCCGCAGCTGTGCAACTTCCTGCACCTGCCCGTGCAGGCCGGCTCGGATCGCATTCTCACCGCGATGAAGCGCGGCTACACGGCGCTGGAGTTCAAGCAGAAGATCCGCAAGCTGCGCGCCGTTCGTCCGGACATCTGCATCTCCTCGGACTTCATCGTCGGCTTCCCTGGCGAGACGGCCGAGGATTTCGAGAAGACCATGAAGCTGATCGAGGACATCGGTTTCGACCAGAGCTTCTCCTTCATCTTCTCCTCGCGCCCCGGCACGCCGGCCGCGAATCTCGCCGACGACACGCCGGCGGACGAGAAGCATGCGCGCCTCACCCGCCTGCAGGCCAAGCTCAACGACAACGCGCGCCAGATCAACGAGGCGATGGTCGGCACCGTGCAGCGCGTGCTGGTGGAAAAAGTCAGCCGCAAGAGCGCCAACGAAGTCACCGGCCGCACCGAAAATATGCGTTTCGTGAACTTCCCCGGCAGCACCCGCATGATCGGCCAGTTCGTGGACGTGGTGATCACCGAGGCGATGAGCAACTCGCTGCGCGGCCGCGTGAAGCTGGCCGAAGAAGACGTCGCGCTGGCCTCGTGACGGCGCCCGTCTCGATCCGGGAAATCGGCGCCGACGAGTTCACCCTGGTCTGGCCGCTGTTCCGCAGCGTGGTGGCCGCGGGCGGCACCTATAGCTACCCGCCCGACCTGAGCTTCGAACAGGCGCGCGACTGGTGGACCTCGCCGCCCACCCGCTGCTTTGTCGCTGAACGCGAGAAACTGGTGTTGGGTTGCTACATGCTCCGCGCCAACCAGCCGGGCCTGGGCGACCACGTGGCCAACGCCGGCTACATGGTGTCGCCGGCCGTGCGCGGCCAGGGCATCGCCTCGGTCATGTGCGAACATTCCATGGCGCTGGCCCGCGACGCGGGCTTCACCGCGATGCAGTTCAACTTTGTGGTCTCAACCAATACCTCCGCGGTGCGCCTATGGCAGCGCCACGGCTTCCGCATCGTTGGGCAGGTGCCGGGCGCATTCCGCCACGCCGCACATGGCCCGACCGATGTCTACGTGATGCACCGCCCTCTCTGACGCATACCGATGACCAACGGCCTCCATCAACGCGACTTTTCCCTCGAGCCGGAAGACAACGCACGGCTCTCCAATCTCTGCGGCCCCTTCGACGAACACCTGCGCCAGATCGAGCTGCGCCTGGGCGTGGAGATCAATCACCGCGGCGCGCTGTTCCAGGTGATCGGCGAGGAAGCCGCGTCACGTGCGGCGGAAAAAGTGCTGCAAGCGCTTTACCTCACGACCGAAAACGAATCGCTGAACGGCGCGAAGATCAACCTGCAACTGGCCGACTCGGGCATCGAAGCCATCGTCAACGATACCGACGGTACGCAGGAAGTCACGATCCGGGTGAAGCGCGGCGTGATCAAGGGCCGCGGCCCCAACCAAGCGCGCTACCTGCATGCGATCACCACCCACGACATCAGCTTCGGCGTGGGCCCGGCCGGTACCGGCAAGACTTACCTCGCCGTCGCCAGCGCGGTCGAAGCACTCGAAGCCAATCGCGTGCAGCGCCTGCTGCTGGTGCGCCCAGCGGTCGAAGCAGGTGAAAAGCTCGGCTTCCTGCCCGGCGATCTCTCGCAGAAAGTGGACCCGTATCTGCGGCCGCTCTACGACGCGTTGTACGAAATGCTGGGCTTCGAAAAAGTCGCCAAGCTGATCGAACGCAACGTGATCGAGATCGCGCCGCTGGCCTATATGCGCGGCCGCACGCTCAATGATTCCTACGTGATTCTCGACGAAGCGCAGAACACCACCGTCGAGCAGATGAAGATGTTCCTGACGCGCATCGGTTTCGGCTCGGTGGCGGTGATCACCGGCGATGTGAGCCAGGTCGACCTGCCCCGCCATGTGCGCTCGGGCCTGCGCCATGCCGTGGAAGTGCTGCGCGGCGTGGACGGCATCAGCTTCACCTTCTTCACCTCGCGTGACGTCGTTCGCCATCCGCTGGTGGCGAAGATCGTGCGCGCCTACGAGGCGTTCGAGCAGACGTCCGAAGAGCCGCCGCGATGAGCGCTGCCGTGACGGTGTCGGTGGGCTACGCCGCGTCGCGCAAAGGCGTGCCGGCAGCGGCAAGCTTTCGCCAGTGGGTGGAAGCTGCGCTGCGCGGCGCCAAGCGGCGCAAGGCCACCGAGCTTTCGATCCGCATCGTGGACAGCAAGGAAGGACGCACGCTCAACCGCGACTATCGCGGCAAGGATTACGCGACCAACGTCCTGTCCTTTCCGGTCGAGCTTCCGCCCGGCGTCAACCTGCCGCTTATCGGCGACCTGGTGATCTGCGCACCGGTCGTGGCGCGCGAGGCGATGGAGCAAGGCAAGCCTTCGCGCCACCATTGGGCGCATATGACGGTGCATGGCGTGCTTCATCTCATCGGCTACGACCATATCGATGACCAGGAAGCCGAACAGATGGAAGCGCTCGAAACGCGCATCCTGGCCGGACTTGGCATCGACGATCCCTACGCCGTAAACGACTGACGGCGCCCACTGCTTCGCAGGCTTTTGCGCGACAAACTCACGCTCAGCAAAACCAGCACGCGAAAAACCGCGCGCAACTGGTTGATCGCTGTCGTCCCTCCATCTCATGCGCTGCTGCAATGCGACAGCTTGATGTCAATCGCGCGTGCAGCGCGAGTGACACCTATTCATTTTTTGAACTGATATCTAACTGTTCCTGAGCGTTTTCCCGGTCGAAGACAGGCGAGGTTCATCGCCAAGGCACTATTCCTTTCCGGGTCCGGTAAGTGACGCATCGCATCAACGAGGAAACGTCATTCGACGTCGCGGCACGTAAGCCACCCATCCTCCGGACTTCAATTCACTGGCCGCCATCTCCGCGAGATGTGCCTATTTCCGCCCCGCTTCGGCGCACGGGTGCAGGCGTCTGCGTGACGTCACTTGCCAAAGGCGAATGTTTTGAAGACCGACCTCCTGCCCACCGAACGCTTTCCCCATACCGCCGCTGCACCATCCAGAGAACTGGCACCCACACGCAAGTCCTCGCTCGCGATCGTGCCACGCTTGGCGGGCTATGGATTGCTGGGTTTCATCGCATGGTTGTTGATCTCCACGCTGCTCGAGCCTTGGCTTTCGAACCGCGCCACGCGCGCCGTGCTCAACGCTCCCGCCATGCTGATCACCACGCCCATCAGCGGCACCGTCAGTGAACTGCATGCGCAGATCGGGCAACCGATCGAACCGGGCCAGACGATTGCCGTCATCAAGAACAACACCGTGGCACGCGATTCGCTGACTACCTTGCTGACGCAGCGACTCGATCTGCAGAGCCGGCTCGATGACCTTGATCATCGCATCCAGGCCGATCAACGCATGCTCGAGTACGTCAACCACCAATACGACCAGTATCAGAACGCCAATGTGTCGCAGCTAAAGAACAACTACGCGTCGCTGCAGGCGCAGCAGGATGCAGCCTCGGCCAAGCTGGAAGAACTGGACAGCAAATACCAACGCGCGATGACCTTGCAGCGCGATGGCGCGGTGAGCGCGGCCACCGTGTCGGCGGCGCGCGCCGAGGCCGACGCTGCGCGCAACGAAGCCGATGCACTGGACAAAAGCGCCAACGGCATGGGCGCCAGCATCGCCGCCGCTCAGCGCGGCATCTATGTTGCTTCGGGTCAGAGCAGCAACGACCAGCTGACCCAGCTTTCGCAGCGGCGCGCCGACCTGCAGAGCAGCATCACGGGTGAGCAGGCCCAGCTGGATGCGCTGAACAAGCAGATGAGCGACCTCAACAACCTGGTCAACCACGAGCAGGATCGGGTGCAAGCGCTCTCCAATTACGCCGTGAAAGCCTTCGGGAACGGTGCGGCACAAGACATCGTGGCACCCGTCGGCACCCAGGTGACGGCCGGGGCAACCCTGGTACGTGCCTCCGATTGCAGCAAGACCGACGTGGTGGCCGTCTTCCCGGCCCGGATGGCTGGACGACTGAACGTGGGCACGAAGTTGCGCGTGCAAATCGAACCTTCAGGTCGATCGCACGATGCGCACATCTCGCAAATCCTGCCTACCGCGAACGAAGCGCTGCAGAACGGCTACAGCGCCCCCTTCCCCTATGCCGAAGATGGCTCGGTCTACGCACTCGCCCAGTGGGACACGCAAGACGGCGCCAATGCCGGCATCCCGGCGTGCACCCCGGGCCGCAGCGTCACGGCAAGCCTGCGCTGATCGCACGCTTTGGAGGACGGCATGTTGATACGACGACCTTACATCTCCGGCATCGGGCTGCTGCTGGCCGTGATGGCATCCAGTCCCGCGCTGTCGACGGGCGCGACCCAGCAACAACTCGCCGACAGCACGTGCTCGGTGCTGCGCTCGGCGGCCGCAGCCACTCCCGGACAAGGGCCGATGCTGTTGCCGAGCTACCCCAATCTGCAACCCGGATCGGTGAGGGCGCTGGAGAATGTCGCCTTCGTCTACGACAACGCGCTGGCCGGCATCGCCCTAACCGCCTGTGGCGACACAGCACAGGCCAAACGCATCGCGGACGCACTGCTGATCGCCGCATCGCATGACCCCACGTTCAAGGATGGCCGTCTTCGCAACGCCTATCGCAGCGGCGCGGTCGCGGGCGACAAGGTGGAGTTGCCCGGCTACTGGGAGAGCAAGGGCAATTATTGGAGTCAGGACCCTTACCAGGTGGGAACAGCCACCGGTAATGCCGCATGGGCATCGCTGTTGCTGCTGACCGTCTATGACAGCAGCCACGACCGGCGCTACCTGGATGGCGCAGTAGCCCAGCTGCACTGGATACAGGCCCACACGCTGGGCACGGCGCCCGCCGCTTACGAGGGCGGCCTGTTCGGCTATGACAACGCCCAGCGCCCGCAACACTGGAAAGCCACGGAACACAATCTGGACGTCTATGCGGCCGCGACATGGGCCGGACGCGAGACGGGCGATGCCGCGTTGACGCAACAAGCCAAGGTCGCTGGCGACTTTGTGAAGTCGATGTGGGACCCGACCCAACACCGCTTCTTCGTCGGCACGCTCGATGACGGCAAGACGCTTTCCCGCGACAAATCCGGCCTCGATGCACAGGTGTGGCCATTGCTCGCTTTCGATTCGCACCCTGCTGACTGGAACCAGGTGTGGTCCTGGATCGACTCGCAACATCGCAGCGGCGACGGCTACGGGTATCGCCGCCAGCCTGACGGCGTATGGACCGAGGGAACAGCGCAGGTCGCCGCGGGGCTTCAGGCAAGTGGCAAGCCGGTGCCCGATCCGCTATGGCAAGTGCTCGCCGCACAACGCAGCGCCAGCGGCATGCTCTACGCCACGCCGCAACCGCGCATCGCCACCGACTTTGCGATCGGCCCAACGTCCACCTACGCCGACTTCTTCTACTACCACCAGCCCCATCTCGGCGCGACGGCCTGGACGGCCCTGGCGGCCAAGGGCTGGAATCCCTTGGCAGGTCGTCCGATTGGCCACGCGGAGCAGGCGCCATGAGCTTTCCCTTCGACGACATGTCCATGCTCGAGGTGATCGGCCTCACCCTGCTGCTGGGCGCGGGGATGGCTCGTTTTGCCAACCCGCATCGCCCGTTTGATCGCCTGCTGTTCGGCTTGTTGTCGGGCGGCCTGCTGCTGCGTTACGCGCTCTGGCGCAGCGCGGACACGCTGCCGGATCCCAGCCACGGCGTCGCCAGCGTGTGGTCGTACGTGTTCTACGCCTTCGAGATGGTCTCCATCGTCTACACCCTGGCGGCCATCGCCGTGATGGTGCGTCGGCGCGACAACCGCCCGCAGGCCGATGCCGGCGAAAAGCGCCTGCGTGCAGCCGGCACCCACGTGCCCGCGGTGGACGTCTTCATCGCCACCTATAACGAGGACTGGCAGATCCTGGAAAAGACCATCGTCGCCGCCCAGGCGATCGACTATCCGCATGTCGCCGTATGGGTTCTGGACGATACGCGCCGCGACTGGTTGCGCGACCGCTGCGCCGAGCTGGGCGTTAACTACACCCGCCGGCCCGACAACCGCCATGCGAAAGCGGGCAATCTCAACAACGGCCTGCGGTTGTCCGCCGGCCACACCAATGCGCCTTACATCCTGGTGCTGGACGCTGATTTCGCGCCGCAGAAGAACATCCTCTATCGCGTGCTCGGCCTGTTCGCCGATCCCAAGGTGGCGCTGGTGCAGACGCCGCAGTTCTACTACAACGCCGATCCGATCCAGCACAACCTGGGTGCAACCGATAGCTGGGTCGACGAGCAGCGCGTGTTTTTCGACGTGTTCCAGCCCTCGCGCGATGCGTGGGACTCGGCATTCTGCGTGGGCACGTCGTTCGTGATTTCGCGCAAGGCGATTACCGACGCAGGCGGCTTTCCGACCGATAGTGTTTGCGAAGACATCCACACTACCTATCTGCTGCGAAGAAGCGGCTATATCACGCGTTGGCTCAACGAGCGCCTTTCCGTGGGACTTTCGGCCGAAGGCCTGGTGGAGTACATCAACCAGCGCGGCCGCTGGTGCCTGGGCACCATGCAGGTGGCCTTGCTCAAGGACGGCCCTTTGCGTGGCTCGGGTTACAAGCTGATCGACCGCCTGCACTACATCCACGGCATGTTGCACTGGATCGGCAAACCGTTCCTGCTGATGATGCTGGTGGCGCCGGTGCTGTACTGGTACTTCGGCATTGCCGCGTTCTACACCACGCCGGAGCGATTCCTGTACTACGGCCTGCCGGCTTTGATCGGCTTCTGGTTCTACGGCCCGTGGATTACCGAACGCAGGACGCTGCCCATCTTCACCGAAGTGACGCAGCTGGTGGCGGCCTACGCCGTGACTCGGACCATCATCTCGGCCTGCTTCCGTCCGTTTGGACGTCCGTTCAAGGTCACCGCCAAGGGGCTGGATCGCAGCAAGGTCGTGGTGCACTGGAAGCTCGCCAGCTTCTTCATCGCCTTGATGCTGCTCCTACAGGCGGGCGCGGTAAACACCATCATGAAGGCCGACATGAGCGCGGGCACGGTGTTCAACCTTGGCTGGACGCTGATTGCGCTGGTGCTCAACCTGGCGGCCATCATGGCCTGCGTGGACCTTCCGCGACTGCGCCAGGAGGAACGATTTCCGTTCCTGCGCACCACACGCTGGCGTGTCGGCTCACGTGAGGAAACCAGCCAATTCATCGACATCTCGCTGAGCGGCGCAGCCCTGCGCCGCTGTCCCGACATGCCGGCACCCGGCGAGCGGCTGCGCGTACTGGTTCCGGAGGTGGGCTGGGTACCGGCGCGGGTGGCACGCCACAGCAAGCGCCGCATGTGCGTGCAGTTTGAATCCAATGAAGCGTTGCGGCATCGACTGATCGAACTGATCTTCAGCCAGGCGCCGCACAACATCGCCATCAAGGCTCGGCCGCTGCGTGCCTTTCTGCGCCTGGCACGTCTGGCCGGCCTGCCCATTCCGCCGCGCTGAATCCGGAGATAGCCATGAAGCCCTTGATTGCCGCCGTGTCGCTTACGACGTGCCTATTGGCCGCCTGCACGATGGAGCCCACCTATCAGCGCCCGACCATGCCCGTGCCCAACCGTTTTCCCGAACAGGCAAGGTCCACCCAGGGCGCGACAACGCCTGCACCGGCACCGGCGCCGGCCATGCCCGAACTGGCATGGCGTGACTTCTTCAAGGACCCGGCGCTGCAGCGTTTGATCGAGATTGCGCTGGACAACAACCGCGACCTGCGCATCGCCGCCGCGAATATGGCCGAGGCGCGTGCGGGCTATGGCGTGGCGCGAGCGAATCTGTTTCCCGAGATCGATCTGCAAGGCTACGCCGGGCGTCAGCGCCTTCCCGGCATGACCCAACAACCGAGCAACGGACTGCTGGGCCCGATCCAGAACAACCGAACCACCGCCGCCTCGTTCAATACCTTCCAGGCGCAGGCCGGCATGACCAATTACGAACTCGATTTCTTCGGCCACCAACGCGCCATTGCACATGAGTCGGGCAAGCTGGCCGAGGCCAGCGCCGCCGACTACCAGGCCGCCCGCATCGCCGTGATCGGTGAGGTGGCCAACGCTTACCTCGCACTCAATGCCGATCGCGCCCTGCTGCAATTGGCCCAGCAGACGCTCGCCGCGCAGCAGCAGCACGCGCAGGTGATGCAGAACGCTTTCAGGGACGGTGGCGTGTCGGAGTTCGACATGCGTCGCTCCCAGACCCAGGTAAGTGCCGCCCAGGTAGACGTGGAAGACGTACAGACCCGCATCGCCAAGGACATCAATGGCATTACGGTGCTGATCGGCCAGCCGTTGCCGGCGGGTTACGGCACACCGAGCCAGTGGCAGGCGCCCCTGTTGACCGACGTACCGGCGGGACTTCCCTCCTCGTTGCTGGATCGCCGTCCCGACATCGTCGCTGCCGAAGATCGCCTGCGCGCGGCCAATGCCGATATCGGTCGCGCCCGGGCTGCGTTCTTCCCCAACATCGCACTCACCGCCGCGCTTGGCGCCTTGAGCGGCGGTCTCTCCAACCTGTTCTCGGCCGGCTCACTGGCCTGGAACGCCGGTGCCTCGGCAACCATGCCGCTGCTGGATTGGGGCAAGAACAAGAACGAGCTCTCCGCCAGCAAGGCTCGTTACACCGGCGCTACGGCCGCCTACGAGGGCACCGTCCAGCAGGCCTTCCGTGAGGTCGCCGACGCGCTGGCCGTGCGGGACCACATCGTGCCCGAGCTCAAGGCCCAGCAGGAGCTGGTCGACCAGTCACAACGGGTCTATGGCATCTCGCAGGTCCGCTTCAAGGAAGGCATGGACGACTACATCGCCACCCAGGACGCACAGCGCTCGCTGTATGCCGCACAGCAAAAGCTGGTCGGCCTGCAACTGGACCAGGCGGTGAACCAGGTCAACCTCTACAAGGCGCTCGGCGGCGGCTGGAACGGCGGTCGCGGGCAGACGGCCGGGGTCGCCAGGGCGTCGTCGCCAGCGGCGGCCACGGCCAGCGCCCGGTGAATGGGGGGAGTTCCTCACGGCACGGGCGGGGTTGCCCTTGCCGACTCGGCACCCCGCCCCTCCCCGCCTTGTTCCTGAATCGTCACGAATTTTCCGCTAGACTGACCATTCCGCCCGAGTTCGGGCTGCATCCGCACGAGTAATGAACGAGGACCCTGGCAGTACCAGCGGCCCGGCCAACCGTAGTTGGTGGGATCGACTGGGCCATCTGTTTTCCGGCGAGCCGCGCAACCGCAAAGAGCTCATCGACGAGCTGCGCACCGCCCAGGCCAACGGCCTGATGTCGATCGACACCTTGACCATGGTCGAGGGTGCGATCAAGGTCACCGAGCTGAGCGTGGATGACGTCATGATCCCGCGCACGCAGATCGTGATGCTCTCGGCCGAAGCGCCGCTGCGCGAGATCCTCGAGACCGTCGTCGAATCCGGCCATTCGCGCTTCCCCGTGCACGGCGAAGACAAGGACGACATCCTCGGCATCCTGCTGGCCAAAGATCTGCTGCGTTTCGTGGGCAATGGCGATCATTTCGATATCGCCAGCGTGCTGCGTCCGGCCGTGCTTATTCCCGAATCGATGCGCCTCAACGTGCTGCTGGCGGAATTCCGCCACACGCGCAACCACATGGCGCTGGTGGTGGACGAATACGGCGGCGTCGCCGGCCTGATCACCATCGAAGACGTGCTCGAGCAGATCGTCGGCGAGATCGACGACGAGCACGACGACGAGGAAGAACCCACCCTGATGCACGAGCAATCGGGCGGCGGCTGGGTGGTCAGCGCACTCACCCCGATCGCCGACTTCAACGAACAGACCGGCGCCAACTTCTCCGACGAGGAGTTCGACACGGTGGGCGGCATGTGCACCTCCGAATTCGGCCATCTTCCGGAAGTGGGCGAGGAAATCGCCATCGGTGATTATCTGTTCCACGTCACCGAAGCGGACGATCGCCGCGTGCAGGCGTTCCGCGTGACCCGCCAACAGGAAGGCTGAACGTGCATCGTCGTGGTGGGACGCCGGCCTCGCCGCGCCTGAGTCGTTTTATCGCCAGCGTAGCCAGCCTGGCGCTGTGCTGCCTGCTGCTGTGGCCCTCGCACGCGCGTGCGGGCGTGGCCAACGCGCCGGGCAGCAACCTGGAAGTGTCGCTGATCACCTATGGTCCCGGCGACACCTATTGGGAACGCTTCGGACACGACGCCATCGAGCTGCGCGACAGCGTGAGCGGCGAAGCGGTGACCTTCAATTACGGCGTGTTCGACTTCGACGAAAGCGGTTTCCTGCTGCATTTCGCGCAAGGCCAGATGCACTATCTGATGGACGCCGCGCCCTCCGACGTCGACCAGCACTACTACACCGAAGTCGGCCGCTCAGTGACGCGCCAGCGCCTGGCGTTCACCCCGGCCCAAGCGGCCGACATGCGCGACTACCTGCTGTGGAATCTGCAGCCCGAGAACGCGCGCTACGACTACGACTACTACGTGCGCAACTGTGCCACCCGCGTACGCGATGCACTCGACAAGGCACTCGGCGGCACCCTGAAGCCGCAGCTCGAAGCGCGCCCGGGCGGCATGACGTATCGCCAGCAGACCGCGCGCCTGATGAGCCAGCAGGCGTGGCTGATGCTGATCCTCGACTTGGGCCTGGGCCCCTACGCCGACCAGCCGCTCAATGCCTGGCAGGAAGCGTTCCTGCCGATGGAACTGCAGCAGGCGGTCAGCCATGTCACGGTGAAGAACGCCGATGGCCATGCGCAACCGCTGGTCATTGACGAACAAGTCCTATCGCCCAATCGTCTTGATGCGCCGCCGGCCACCGCACCGGACCTTCGCCTGCCGTTGGCTCTGGCCGGGCTGATCTTTGCTGTCCTGCTGATCGCCGCTCACCGTTTTTCCCCGGTTATTGGCGCCCTGCTCGGCTCACTCTATCTGCTGCTTGCGGGCCTCGTCGGCATCGCGCTGCTCATCCTGTGGACGCTCACCACACACCACTCCGCGTGGGCCAACGCCAACCTGCTGCTGTTCAATCCGCTCGCCTTCCTGCTGCTGCCGGCCTGGTGGCGTTCGCGCAAACATATCGCCGCCTCGCGCCTCGCCACTGGCGTGATCATGCTGCAGCTGCTCGCCGTACTGATCGCCTGCCTGATGCATCTGATGCCCGGCGTGGTGCAACAGAACCAGCCCTGGTTGCTGTTTGCGCTGCCGATCTGGGTGGTGATGGCCTGGTGCATGCGCCGACCGCAGGTGGCCAACGCCGCGACGGCGTGAACCATTGTCGTTGCCCTGTCTTCCATGCCGGCGCATCATTTGCGCATGGATATGACCACCGCCAAACCCGCTGGCCTCACCCCTGCTTCCTCGATGGTCGTCAACTGCGTCGCTTATCGCTTCGACGGGCAACGCATCGGCGACATCAGTGTCGATGACATCAGCGAAATACTGAAGCAGCCCGACACCTTCGTGTGGGTCGGCCTGCACGAGCCGGACGAGTCCCTGCTGCACAAGCTGCAGGAGGAATTCGACCTGCATGATCTTGCGATTGAAGACGCCCAGGCGGCGCACCAGCGCACCAAGATCGAAACCTACGGCGATTCGCTGTTCGTGGTGGTGCAGACCGCGCAACTGGTGAGCGGGCATTTAGCCTTTGGCGAGACGCATGTGTTCCTGGGCCAGCGCTATCTGGTGACGGTGCGCCACGGCGCCTCGCTCTCCTACGCCCCCGCCCGGCGCAACTGCGAGCACACGCCGGATCTGCTGGCACTGGGGCCGGCGTACGGCCTGTATGGCGTGCTCGACTATATCGTCGACAACCTGCTGCCCATCGTGCGCGACTTCCGCGAGGAGCTGCAGGAGTTGGAGAAGGACATCTTCTCGGATACCTTCCGGCGCAGCACGATCCGCCGTCTGTACGACATGCAGCGCGATCTGATGACATTGCGCCTTGCGGTGGCGCCGATGCAGGACATCATCAGCCAGCTGGTGCGACAGCATCCGCAACTGATTCCGGACGAACTGCGCGCTTATTTCCGCGACGTGTACGACCACGTGTTCCGCGTCAACGAGTCGATCAGCGCCATGCGCGAGATGCTGGCCGCCGCCATCAACGTGAACCTCTCGCTGGTCACGTTTGGTCAGAACGAAGTGATGAAACGCTTGGCCGGCTACGCGGCCATGCTTGCCGCCCCTACGTTGATCACCAGCTGGTATGGCATGAACTTCGTGCATATGCCGGAGCTCAGCAAGCCGTGGGCCTACCCTATGATCATCGGGTTGGTACTCGCCATCGTGACCACGATCTACTTCATCCTCAAGCGCAATCGCTGGCTCTGATCGCGAGGCAGTCGCCACGAGCATCCAGCGTATCGCGCAAAAGAAACGGCGGCCCAAGGGCCGCCGTTTTTACATCTGAAACTCCATCATCACTTGCTGGTGGATGCAGGGGCGTCCTTCGCCGTCCACTGCTTCAACCATGCATTGACCGTCTCATGCCACTGCACACTGTTCTGCGGCTTGAGCACCCAATGGTTCTCATCCGGGAAATGCAGCAGCTTGCTCGGGATGCCGCGACGCTGCAGCGCCGTGAACGCACCCAGGCCCTGCGTATCGGGAATGCGGAAGTCCTTGGCCGAATGCACGACCAGCATCGGCACGCGCCAATCCTTGACGTGGTTGATCGGGTTGAACTTCTCGTAGTTTTCCGGGTGTTCGTACTGCGTGCCGCCGTTCTCGCGTTCTTCGAACCAGAGCTCTTCGGTGTCGTAGTACATGGCACGCGCGTCGAACACGCCGTCATGATCCACCAGGCACTTCCACGGCTGGTTCCACACGCCGGCGATCCAGTAAATCATGTAGCCGCCGTAGCTGGCGCCGAGCGCGCAAGCGCGATCGCCGTCGAGGAAGCTGTACTTCGAAAGCGCAGCACTCCAGCCCGCCTTGAGATCTTCCAGCGGCTTGCCGCCCCAGTCGCCCGAGATCGCATCGGTGAACGCCTGGCCGTAGCCCGTCGAACCATGGAAGTTGATGGTGACCACGGCGAAGCCCTGGCCCGCATACGTCTGCGGATTCCAGCGATAGCTCCAGCTGTTGTTCATGGCGCCCTGCGGGCCGCCATGGATGATGAAGGCCACCGGGTACTTTTTGCCGGCCTTATAGCCCACCGGCTTCACCACATAGCCCTGCACGGTTTCGTTGTTCCAACCCTTGAAGGTGAAGAACTCCGGCTCGCCCATCTGGCTCTTCTTGAGCTGCTCAGCGTTGTAATGGGTGACCTGCTTGAGGCCCTTGCCCTGCAGGTCGGCGACATAGAGATCCGCCGAACGCTTCAGGTCATCGCGCTGCACGAGCAGCGACGACTTGCCGAGCGAATAGCCGCCCACTTCGCCGTTGCTGACGAGCGTGGTGGCCTTGCCGCTGGCCACGTCGACGGCAAACAGCGGGTGCTGCCCGTTGTCGTCGGCGGTGACATAAAGCGTCTTGCCATCGGCCGACACCTGCATGCCACCGGCGGAACGATCCCAGTTCGGCGCCACTTCGCGCTTCTGTCCACTGGCCAGATCCAGCGCCATGATGCGGAAGCGATCGGCTTCGGACACCGGCACCTTCATGGCGAGGTAGTACAGCGTCTTGCCGTCCGGCGACGGCACCGGGAACGCATCCCACGCCGGGTTTTCAGAGGTGAGGTTGCGTGGTGCTGCCGAACCGTCGGCCGGCACGCTGTAGACGTCGAAGTTGGTCGACCACGGCTCGCTGTTGCCGGCGATGCGCACGTCGAAATACACCGTCTTGCCATCGGGCGAGAAGCTGAACTCGCCATCGTCGCCGAACGGCTTGCTCGGCACGTCGCCGTCAATGCCGCGCGTCAGCAGCACCGGTTGCGCGGAAGGCTGGTCGAGGTCGGCGATATAAAGCTGCGCGCGACGGCCGTCGGCCCAGGTGTCCCAATGACGGACGAAGAGCTTGTCGTAAACCGTGCCCGAAGCTTTGTCCTTCGCGCGGCCGTCCAGACGCTCTTTGGTGCAGGCCAGATCGGCGCAATCAGTGAACACGCCGAAGGTCAGCAGCGCCTTCTTGCCATCGGGCGACAACTTGTAGCCATCGACATCGATCGGCGCATGCGTCACCTGCGTTGCCGTGGCCGAGGCGCCCAACGGGCGACGCCAGAGCTGCGAGACGCCATCCTTGTCGGCAACGTAATAGATGGCTGAACCGTCCGGCGCCCAGCGCGGCGAAGAGGCCTTCTCCACCAACTTCACCGGCACGCCACCCTTGGCCACGTCGAGCACATAAATCGAGGTAACGCCCTTGTTCGCCGCGTAATCCGTGGCACGTACGGTATAGAGCGCCTGGCGACCATCCGGTGACAACTGCGGATCGCCAACGCGATCCATCATCACCAGATCGCGGATAGTGAAGGGATGGGTGCCGTGGTTTTCGACCTCGGCCGCCATGGCAGAGGTACCGGCCAGCGCGAGCGCCAGCGCGACAAACAAGGGTTTCATGGGGTGGGTTCCTGGGTGTTGCGAAAGCCTCGACGTTAAGAGGCAGCGCCGTACAGTGCAAGTATGCCCTGCGGTAAACGGGGCGCCTTCAGCAAGGGAGGGCTGCGAATTCGCCAAGTCCGATCTCACCGCCGCACCGGCAGCACAAAAGGTGGCCCGTTTAGTGGTGATAGGATCCCTTGGAGCAATGATCAACTTGGCCGGCCACGCTGCCGGTTTGCCAAACTGGGCTCAGGGGATTTCATGAATAGGATTACGTCCATCGACAAACGGTGGCATTGGGCGATTTTGTTGATTGCCATCACCTTGTTGGCGCTGGGGCTGCGCTGGGCGTATCTGACCAGGATGGAGGTAGACAATCCGGTCCGCGGTGACGCTGGTCAGTACGTGGCCTACGCCTGGAATCTCGCCCACCACGGTGTCTTCTCCAAAAGCGCGCCCGGAAGCAGCGAAGTCGTTCGAGATAGCTTCCGTGACCCTGGCTATCCCAGCCTTCTTGCTGCCGTGATGCTGGTCTTTGACAGTTTTGGCCCTTGGTACCGTACCGTGTTGCTACTTCAGGGACTGCTGGGTGCCCTGACTGTCACGCTCTTGATGGCCGCGACGCGACCGTGGCTTGGGATGAAGTGGAGCGCGATTGCAGGTCTGTTGATGGCCATTTGGCCTCATAGCATCTCAACTGCGGGTTTTCTGATATCGGAAACCGCAACGGCTTTTTGGGTTGCACTCGGGCTTTACTTTTTGCAGCGGGCCGTGCAAAGCGGACGACTATTGACGATCGCCAGCTGTGGTATGGCATTTGGGATCGCAGCCCTCACCAATGCCGTCATGATCCCCTTCGCCGTGCTTTTGGCGGCGGTTTTATGGTGGCGTGGCAGCGGCGTCACGCGTTCCATGATCCTCGTGCTTGCACTCTCCTCATTGCTGCTGCCCCTGGGCTGGGGGGTGCGCAATGCGCAACTGCCCAGCACAGAGAATTCGTCGGGACGAGCCCTGCTGAACGCGGTGCAGGGATCGTGGCCGGAATACCACGCAACCTACATTGCCAGCGTCATGGGTGATCCTGACGCCGCGCATGTCCAAGGGGAAATCCAGCACGAATATGAAGTCACGCGGACGTCGCTCTCCGCCGGCTGGAAACTCGTGGCGGCCAGGATGGAGCAGCACCCTGGGCGCTACCTTGCGTGGTACGCCAGCAAACCCGCGCTGCTATGGGATTGGAGCATCCGCATGGGGCAAGGCAACATATATCAGTACGCGACCTATCATTCCCTGCTCGACGAACAACCGATCCTTCGCGCCATTGTAGCCATGTGCTGGGCGCTCAACCCGTTGATCATGCTCTTGGCGTTGGCGGGCATGCTGCTCGTGTGGGGCAAGCGGCGAGAGCACTCAGCGCTTCCGCTCGCCATAGCCCTGCTTGCAGCCTATGTGACCCTGGTCTACTCCTTACTGCAGTCAGAGCCTCGTTACTCGATTCCTTTCAGGGGCATCGAGCTTGTATTGGCTGTCGAAGCCATAAGGCAAGCCCTCTTGTGGCGGGCAAGCCAGGCCCAACGGAAATGGTCCGGCGAACAGGCCACAGAGCAATCGGCCCACTAGTCAATTCGAAATTAGGGGCAGCCGCAGGGTCTGATCGCTGCGGCGAAGTGACCATCCCGAGCACTTTGAGACAGCCGTCTCACTATCTCACTGACGTCCAACGTCACTTTCTGCCCTACTTAAGCACGGGACGACTCCGCACCGAGACAGGCTCGACAATCCTGCAAAAGCCCATGCTCAACTGGGTTGCCGCGTCTCGTGACCCTATGCACAATCCATACACCCGCTACCCAGCGGGGACCTGCCAAGCGGCACGAGTGGCACATAACGTGCTGCAACTGCCGCGAGCTTCCTGGTCGTTCCAGGCCGCAGTAAGGGGGTCCGTTCCCGCCTAGGGGGAATCGGGACCGGGGCTCAGGGGGCATTACCGGTTAGCTAACCAAAAACAGAGGAACCACCATGAAGAACGTGCAGAAGGGCTTTACCCTGATCGAATTGATGATCGTCGTGGCGATCATCGCGATCCTGGCGGCTATCGCCATCCCGCAGTACCAGAACTACATCACCAAGTCGCAGTTCTCGGAATCGCAGACGATTGCCGATGGCATCAAGACCCCGTTGCTTGAATCGCTGAACCAGACGGGCGCTTGCCCGGTGAACACCACCACGCCGGGCTTCCCGGCGGCCGGCAGCTACTCCGGCAAGTACGTGGCCACCGCGACTCTCGGCGGCACGGCGGATACCAACGGCAGCGGCTGCACCATCACCATTGCATTCAAGGGCGCCAACTCTGTTTCTGCCCCGCTGCAGAGCAAGTCCGTTATCTTCACTGGCACCAGCCAGGGCGGCACGTACACGTGGTCTTGCGTGGCCTCCGGTGTGGATGCCAAGTACAAGCCGCAGGTTTGCCAGCCGTAATTTCGCAAATCATGGTTTTGGAAAAGGACCCCTTCATGGGGTCCTTTTTTTGTGGACTGCCGCACATCCGGAGGTCCGCTATGGCATAAGCGTTGCTGGCAAGAGCGTGGGTTGCCAAAACAAGGGGAGGCAAAGCCAATGAAACGTCATCGCGGGTTTACGCTGATCGAACTGATGATTGTCGTGGCGATCATCGCGATACTGGCGAGCATTGCCATCTCCATGTATGCCGATGCAACGGCAAAGTCGCAATTGAGCGAGGCGTTCACCGCCGCGGATGGACTCAAGGTCGATGTGGCCGGTTATTACAACCAGGTAGGCAGCTGCCCCAGCGCCGGCGTCGGCGGTATCCAGAGCGCAACCAGCTACGGTGGAAGATACGTCGCCAGCGCAACCGTTACTCCAGGCGGTGCGGGCTGCGTGATTACGGCACTGATGCGCTCGAATACGGTTGCAGGTCAACTTCGCGGCAAACAGGTCGTTTTCAGCATGACGGCCATCGATGCCGGTAACGCGCAATGGACTTGCAGCAGCGATGCATCTCCCATCTATTTGCCGAAAACCTGCCAATAGCCCTTAATAGCTCAGCGTTGGCCTAACCACCCGGGATCGGGAGTTGCCAGCCCATCCTGCCAATCTCGGGTGATAGCTCTCCTATGCTGATCCAACGCCACCAGTGGCTCCTGGTCGCTGTACTCGCCGCCTGCGCATGCCTGTATTGGCCTGCGCTCCATGGCCCGTTTCTTTTCGATGACTTCCCCAACCTCGATGCGCTGACCAGCATCGAGCACCTCTCGAGCTGGCGCGACCTCGGCATCTATCTTTCGCAGCCGCGCAGCCTGCCCGGGCGCCCGCTGGCGATGCTGAGTTTTCTAGCCCAGCGCTCCGACTGGCCTGGCAACCCGTTTCCCTTCAAGCTGGTGAACCTGGGGCTGCATCTTGCTTGCGGCGTGCTCCTTTACGCGGTGGCGTTGCAGGTGGCACGTGCCTCTTTGGCTGCGAATCCTCAAGCATCGGACCGATCCCAACGCGCCCCTCTCGCCGCGCTACTAGCCGCTGCGTGCTGGTTAGTCAATCCCATCCAACTGTCGGGCGTCGTTCTCGTCGTGCAACGCATGACGCTCTTGATGGCGGTATTCGTTCTGCTTGGCCTGTTGGCTTATCTCAAGGGGCTGCGAGGTACGGCACTGCCATTGCGCCAGCGCGCCTTATGGATCTTTCTTGGCCTTGGCGTCTGTACTGCACTGGCTTTCTTGAGCAAGGAGAACGGCATCCTGCTTCCCATCTTCGCCCTCGCGCTGGATTTCACTGTACTGAGATCCGATGCCACGCAGCTTCCCGCGCCGCTCCAATGGCTGAGGCGATCGATTATTTGGCCTGCCGCGGCGTTCGTGCTCGGTTATCTGCTATGGGCCGCCGTCGCAGCCTGGGGGTTACCCGGTGGCCGTGACTTCACGGTGGGTGAGCGCCTACTCACGGAGCCGCGCGTCATTGCGAGCTACCTGGCCAGTATTTTCATGCCACGCTTTGGCATCTACGGCCTGTACCACGACGGATTCACCGTCTCCCGCTCGTTGTTCTCACCGCCAACCACGGCGCTGTGCGGGGCATTGCTACTTGCCACTCTGGCCATGGCACTTGGAGGGCGGCGTCGCTGGCCCCTGTTCTCGTTGGCCGTCCTTTGGTATCTCGGGGGGCAGCTTCTCGAAAGCTCGACGATCATTCTCGAGCTCTATTTCGAACATCGCAATTACGTTCCCCTCATGGGCATCATGATGGCAATAGGGGTGGGCATCGCGCGCATCGACGATTTCCGTCGGCGCAGGCTATGCCTCGTGGTCGCAGGCGCTTGGCTCCTGGCCTGTGCTTTCACCGCCGCCCTGAGTGCCCGCGTCTATGCCTCAGAAGACGCGTTAGCCTATAACTGGGCCCGCTCAGAACCGGATTCCGTTCGAGCCCAAGTCTATCTAGCAGAGCGCCTCTTCAAACACGGGAAGCTGGACTCAGCGCTTGGCGTGCTCAATGCTGCCGCGCAGCGCTATCCCCTCAACTTAGGTATCGCGGAGAACCGTGTCCATGTCTTGTGCGTGCAGCAAAGCCTCAAGTCCAGTGACATTGAAAGTCTGGACGCCCTCCTGGGAACCGCGCCGTTCGACCGCGGCGGCTTCGAGAATATGGAGCCCTTGCGTGAGCTGGCCGCGAGCGGTCAATGCCCAGCACTCAATTCCAACGCCTGGCTGAAAAGCGTCGACATCCTCCTTGACAACCCGGCCTATGCCAGAGAACCGAACGCTTCTGGCTTCCTTCATTACCAGAAGCACTATTGGGCGGTGAAACAGGGCGACTTGCCGGTAACGCTCGCTGAGCTGGACGCCACTTATCGCATTGACCCCGACGCCAACATTCCGCGCATGAAGGCAAAATACCTTGTCAGCGCCGGGCTCTACGATCAAGCCATCTCGACACTAGAGAATGTCGATTATTCGCGCCTCCCCCTACTGAGGCGTCTGCTCGTGAATGACCGCGCCATCGATCAGGTCAACATCCAGACCATAAGAGATATGAAGCGGAATCCTTCGACCCGCTCTCGATAGAGGAGCCCCGCCTCCCGCACTGGACTGATACCAGGATCGGTTGGAGACCGCAGCTGCGCGACGCGTTAAGCTCATACATCCATACCTTCACTGGCGAGCAGTCGTGGCGCATAACTTCCTTCGATGGCGACGCAGCCACGGCCTGATGGCGCTGGCACTACTGGTGACCGCACTGATCTATTGGCCAGGCTTATATGGCGGCTGGCTATTCGATGACTACCCCAATATCGTCGACAACCATGGCGTGCAACCCAGCGAAATCACTCTTCCCTCTCTTGTTCAAGTTGCGCTCTCATCACCTGCAAGCGATTTCAAGCGCCCGCTAGCCTCGCTGAGTTTCGCGATGAATTATCTCGCCGGTGGGATGAACCCCTTCGGTTGGAAATTGCTCAATCTCGCTATCCATCTGCTCAACGGCATCGGGGCGTACGTGCTCGCGGCCCAGCTGCTGCAACTGCTGCATAAGGGGCAGGCAATTGCAGATGGCGTGCCAATCTCTGGTGCCGATCGGTCCGGCACGATGCGTCCCGACACTATCGCCGCATTGATAGCAGCCGCGTGGATCTTGTTACCGATCAATCTGACAGCCGTGCTGTACGTGGTGCAGCGCGAGGAGAGCCTGGCCAATCTATTCGTGTTGGCAGGCCTCATCGCCTATGTGTCGGGTAGGCAGCGCATGCTGGCTTCCGGGGGGAGCGGGCCGTTCCTGCAATGTGTGGCGAGCCTGTTGATCCCGGTAGCCGTTGGCGTCCTGGCGAAGGAAACGGTCGTCATGCTTCCGCTATACGCCCTGTTGATCGAATGGATCATTTTCAGATTTAGAGCACCGCTCCTTCCAAAGGCCGACCGCCGGATTGCTGCGTTGTTTGTGATCGTGCTGGCGATTCCGCTCGTTGTTGGCATGGCGTGGCTCGGACCGAAATTGCTTCGCCCGGATGCGTGGGCGACGCGAGACTTCACGCTCGATACTCGCCTGCTGAGTGAGGCCCGTGTTGTTTGCAACTACATCGCGTGGACCCTGTTTCCAACGCCAGGAAGCTTGTCGTTCTATCACGACGAATTTGCCGTATCGAGAAGCCTGCTCTCACCGTGGACGACTCTGCCAAGCCTGTTGTTCCTTGCCGGACTGACTTGGTTTGCATACGCATCGCGCAATCGCACGCCATTGGTTGCCCTGGGCATAGGCCTGTACTTGAGCAGCCACTTGCTGACCGGAACCGTCTTGCCACTGGAACTGGTCTACGAGCACCGCAACTACTTTGGCAGCCTCGGCTTGTTGCTGGCGGTGGTGCCCAGGCTGACTACAGCCGCTACTGCGTTTGTATTGCTCCGTAGATCTCTGTTGGGTCTGTTGTTCATTCACTGGACTGCCCTAACCGCATACACCGCCATCGCCTGGGGCGAGCCGTTGCGACTTGCACAGGAACTCGCGGATCGTGCGCCGGATTCTCCGCGAGCCCAGTATGAGCTGGGGCGCACCTATATCATCTATTCCCACTATGACCCTGCTTCGCCCTTCACAAGGCTGGCGTATGCGCCGCTTGAGCGCGCAGCCGCCATGCCCGAATCTTCAATTTTGCCTCAACAGGCATTGATCTTTATGAATTCGCGCATGCATCTCCCGCAGAAAGACCTTTGGTGGGACACGATGATCGCGAAGCTCAAGAGTCGCCCCCCGGGGGTGCAAGACGAAAGCTCGCTCGTGGCACTGACCCAGTGCGCCAAAGATGCTAGCTGCGTATTGAGCAATGATCGAATGACTGAGGCCTTTCAAGCAGCCCTCGACCACCCCAACAATAGCGGCCGACTACTTGCCACCTACAGCGACTACGCCTGGAATCTGCAAGGCAACCATGCGCTCGGCGAACGCATGATAGAGGCCGCATTGAAGTCCAATCCGAAGGAAGCGGCCTATCGCATTACCCAAATACGCATGCTGGTCGCCATGGGGAAATACGAGCAAGCACGTGATTCATTGAACGTTTTGCAAACGTTGAATATGGGAGGTCATCTGGACGCCAATATCACAGAGCTGCGCGCACGCCTATCGAAGCATCAGACTAAGACCGGCCCGGCCTGAAAGTTATCAATCGCCTTTTGCAGAATCGCTTCCAGTCCAACGGCCAGCTCGCTCCAACGAAGCGCTATTGACGAGGGTGCTCGTGACGGAGCATCGAGCTGTCTCTCGAGCCGATGCGTCAATGCCAGCGCATTTCCGGGTGCATAGAGATTGGCTTGCTCCAACATGATCGCGGCATCGCCCACGGCAGCGGCGACCATGGGTAGTCCGCATGCAGCCATTTCGACCAGCTTCTGCGGGTGACAGGCCCGGCCAAAGGCGCTGTCGCGGTTGCATACGACCCCGACATCCAATGCCGAGTAGAGCCAGGGGACTCGATCATGGGCCAACAAGCCCAAGTCGATAACTTCAGCATCTCTGGCCATAAACGCGGCGGTGTTGCGATCGCGCGGCCCTGCCAGCACGAGTCGGACATTCGGACGGCGCTGCCGCAAAAGCGCGAACGCGTGCAACAAGTCATCGATTCCGCGGGAGGAATCCAGAGCGCCGGCCGTTCCTATCAGAGCCGCATCCACCGGCAGGCCAAGTTGACGTCTTGCCTCGTCCTTAGGAGCGCGGACAGAGAAGCCTTCCGGTACACCGTTACCGACGACCGCCATGGGGCCGACGCCAGGTATTCGCACCTTGATGGTTTCCGCAAGCGTCTGACTCACCACGCTCAAGGCAGCTGCCTTTGCGCAAGCTTGGCGCAATGGGCCGATAAGCCCCAGCGCTGAGGTCAACCTGAAAGATTCGTAGTCGTCGTAGTGGTCGAGGACCACCGGAATGTGCAGTTTGCGACCCAAACGCGTGGCGAGCACGGCATGGAGCGCGTCCGAACTGCCCCAGATCACTTCAGGCCTTGCCCCAATGACAACTTCTCGCAGTCGCTTCGAGTGAGACGTTGGGAAGGGCCACATGTCTTCCGACCACCATCGCACTCCCTCGCCAGTGCGGAACGATGCCCCGCGCCGTCGATACGACCAGATAAGCGCCGCCACGTCGTGGCCACATGCCGCCAGCCCCCTGGGAAGCTCGTACAGCCTGCCATAACGGTCATCCAGCAGGTCCTTTCCCGTGTATTGCCTCTTTGCCAAGACCAGTATCCGCATCTTTAACCTCGCAACATCCAATAGGGCGGCGCCCCTCACCTGCCGAGGAAAAACCATGCGAACATGGCGGCGCGAACACGTGCGTCTCTGGAGTGGCTCGCAGATGATAATTGCAGAAAACGGCGTTGGGATCGCATCCTCCCGAGCATTCCTCTAAATCGGACCAGTTATAGACAATGAAAGACCGGGACAGATCGGTGCCAGCGAAACTCCCCATTTCCGAGACGCCACATCTCCGCTTCCTTCGGACAGTCCGAGAGCATGAGCTTGACCGTGCGCTGGCCTTTTTCCCGTCTTCACGTGAATGCGGCATTCCTCAAACCGTGCTCGAAATCGGAGCAGGCACTGGCCAGCAAGCGAGATCCCTCAGCGACAAAGGCTACCGTGTAGTGGCCATCGATCTGGCCAGCAGCCACTATCGAAACGATCGGGTCTTTGATGTCAAAGAATACGATGGGCGCAACATTCCCATGCCAGCTCGTTCAGTGGATATCGTTTTTAGCTCCAATGTACTCGAGCACGTGCACGAAATAGACGCCTTCCTTGAAGAGACACGGCGGGTTATGACCGAAGATGGAATATCGATCCATATCCTGCCTAGCAGCGCTTGCCGCCTCTGGGGCATTCCGGCCCACTACATTTGGCTCGCTCAGCGTATTTTCGCACGCCTAGTCTCCGCGCGAGAGCACGACATTCCAGCAAGCGCACATATAGCAGTCCCGCGGACACCGCAATCAATGCGGGAGTGGCTCGGAACGCTCTTTCCTATGCGGCATGGAGAGCGCGGCGTAACGCTAACTGAAGCCTATTACTATTCGCAACATTGGTGGTGCCGCAAATTTCGCGAGAACGAATTCGAGATTGTTCGGGTGAGTGGAAACGGCTTGTTTTATACGATGGCGAATGCTCTAACTGATTCACTCGACCTCAAAAAGCGGCGCCTATTGTCTCGAGTACTCGGTGACGCATGTCATATCTATGTACTCAAGCGAAGCGAGAAGCACAGAAAAGCTCAACACAGCACAATTTGATACATGGATAGGTAAACGTGATGAATCCTGAAGTCGCGACTGGTTTTCGGAAAGCTGCAAAATACCTATCGATGGGCGGGCGGCTTCTGCTGGCACAGCGCGTACTTCGCAGATGCTTTCGCCACGCAAGAGGCGTCGCATCAGTAAACGACTTTGACGGCGACATGAAGATCGATTTGGACCTGTCGGAGCACATGCAACGACGGATCTTCTGGATGGACTACTACAACCGAGAAATCGTTGCATTGCTCAAGAGCGTCCTTTCGTCAGGAATGGTGATGGTCGACGTGGGCGCCAATATAGGTGAAGTCACTCTCGTGGCCGCAAAAATCGTAGGCCACACAGGCCAGGTGATCGCCTTCGAACCGATGGAAGAGATTGCAGCGTCACTGGAACGTAATGTGCGGTGCAATCACCTCAAGCAAGTAGTCATCGCAAGACTCGGGCTGGCCGATACAATCTCCACCGCATCAATCTATGAATCCTGTGGGCAGGGGGAAGCAGGCGAAGAAAACCGCGGGCTTGGCAGCCTATATGGGGGCTCCTCAACCAACTTGCCCGCACAGATCATCCAGCTGACCACTCTGGATGCCTATTTTCGGGATCACCCTGTCCGTCGGCTCGACGTCATCAAGATTGATATTGAAGGAGCGGAACTACCTTGTCTAAAGGGTGCCGCACATACGCTTCGGAAATTCCAGCCGGCGCTGATCATTGAGATTCAGGAGCAGACATCGACAATGGCAGGCTACAGGCCTGAGGAAATCCTCGATTACCTGGAGCCGTTCGGTTACACGTTCCAGGCCATCGGTAAGAATGGAAGGCTAACCCCCATAGGAAGAGCCACCCTCTCCTCCTATCAAAATGTCTTGTGTACCCCCGTGGCCAATCCTGCACGTACAAAGCTACCGAATGAAAACTTGGCTTCTTCTTAGCCGGCTCGGGCATGGTGGACTTGAGCGCGTCCAACTCAACATCGCCAAGGCAATGCATCGACAAGGGATCGACGTTTCTATCGTCGCCGGACAGGTTCTCGCCGATGTTAGTCACGAAGTCCCTCTCTCACTGCCAGTTGTCGAACTGGCGAAAGCTGGGCCTGGATATTTTCCTGCGGCGCTTTTACGCGCACTGTATCGCACAAAGCCTGACATCGTATTCACGACATCCAACGATGTTGCCTGTCTATTACTGGTGCTGCAGCTGCTGCTCTTTCGCAAGATGCGCATCATCGTAACCGAGCATTTGTCGTTGTCCGCCCCCAGGAAGAATGCCCGGGGCATGAGGCGAGCGAAGTTGGAATTCATTCGCGTTGCGATGCGCCTATTGTTGCCTCATGCAGAACGTATGGTGGCTGTGTCCGAAGGAGTATCCCAGGACTTAAAACAAGAGCTGGCGCTCAAGGGCAATGAAGTCCTAGTGATCCACAATCCCATTGTAACACCTGACTTTGATAGCCGAATGAGGAAGGCGATTTCCTGGCCATGGCCCGACAAGAGCCTACCGACGGTCATCTTTGTGGGCAGGTTATCCCAGGAAAAGCGACTTGATCTGTTACTCGACAGTTTCCAGTCCCTTATCAAGGGTACGCCTGCCAGATTGCTGCTCGTTGGGGTGGGACCACTACAGTCACAAATCGAACGCCGTATCCAAAGCGATGGTCTTGAGTCTTGCTGCAAGCTCACAGGATTCATCGGAGACCCTTTGCCGCTGATAGCAGGATCCGACGTTCTTGTCCTTCCTTCAGATTACGAAGGCTTCGGTAACGTGCTGGTGG
>Ga0209672_100266_pt1 | contig 38498 bp, 25 predicted proteins | sample AraplaCol_mMS_r2_FD_184273 | JGI IMG/M metagenome (GOLD analysis project Ga0209672, IMG submission 184273) | Arabidopsis root microbial communities from North Carolina, USA - plate scrape CL_Col_mMS_r2 (SPAdes) (version 2) | ecosystem: Host-associated > Plants > Roots > Endosphere | place: USA...
ATACACACCGAACGCCGCAAGGCGCCCTCGCCCTTCGAAATACCGCATCAAAAACCGCACGCTCAAATAGGCGGCAATCGCGGTCAACACACCGCCCAGCGCCGCATCGGCCAGTTGACCCGACGCATGGAACAACTTCGGCAGTTCCAGCACGCCCGCCGCGAAAATAATCGGCGTGCCGAGCAAAAACGAAAACTCCGCCGCCTTCTCGGCTGTCAGCCCAGCCGCGTTTCCGGCGATCATCGTCAGCCCGCTGCGCGAAAAACCGGGCACGAGCGCCCCGATTTGCGCGAGGCCGACCAAAAACGCCTGCCTGTAGGTCAGGTTTTCCGGCTTGCGATGCGCACGAGCGCGCTGCAACCGATCGCCGATCCACAGCAACACCCCGTTCACGATCAACGCAATCGCAACGATTCTCAGATCGTGAAATAGCCGCTCGAGACGCTTTTCGAGTACCAGACCGACGATCCCGGCAGGAATCGTGCCTATGATGAGCGCCCACATCATATGGCCCTCATCGTTGCCGCGCCCACCCAGCATGGCAAACCAGCCCGCGAAGAGCTCGACCCAGCGCTTGCGGAAGTACCACAGCAGCGCGAGCGCCGTCCCCAGATGCAGTGCCACCAGGAAGGGAATCAATTGGGGCGCGTGCTTGTCGATGTGCATGCCGACCAGCGCGGGCGCAAGCAGCGTGTGCCCCAAACTGCTGACCGGGAAAAGTTCGGTGACGCCCTGCAGGACGCTCAGGAAAATCAAAAAGGCAAGTGTCACGCGTCGGTTCCTTTTTTGCTGACAATAGGAGGAAATGGAGCAACGGCCGCCCTCACCCACCCGGGCGCCCGCGAAGCGCGAGCGATTATGCCCATCGGGTAAGGCGGCGCCAAGCCGCAGCCTCAATTTTTTACGATCAAAATGTGACCAAAAAAGTCATCTGTCAGTCATAATCGGCTCGGATAATCGTTGCACCGTAAACGTTTTCATCTCTTAGCTCTACCGGGACGGTACCCACTGCGATGAAACATACCATCAAGGATGTCGCCGCTTACGCCGGCTTCTCGATCGCGACGGTGTCGCGTGCCATCAATTCCCCGCACACGGTCAACCGCGTGACGCTGGCGAAGATCCGCGAGGCGATCGAGGCCCTGCAATTCAGTCCCAGTCCGCTCGGCCGCCAGTTGCGCGGCGAGCGCACGCGCCTCGTCGGCATCGTGCTGCCGACGGTCGCGAACCCCGTTTTCGCGCAATGCCTGCAGGGCATCGACGATCTCGCCTCCAGCCAAGGTTACCGGCTGATGCTGATGACCACACAGTACGACGCCGCGCGCGAGCGCCATGCGATCGAGACGCTGCTCGCGCAGCGCGTCGAAGGCCTCGTGCTGACGGTGGCCGACGCGGATACTCACCCCCTGCTCGACGAACTCGACCGCGACGGCATGCGCTACGTGCTCATGCATAACGATACGGTCAGGCGGCCTTCGGTCTCGGTAGACAATCGCCGAGCGGCATTCGACGCCGTCAGCACGCTGATCGAACACGGCCATGAACGCATCGTCATGCTGGCCGGCACGCTCGCGGAGTCCGACCGTGCGCGGTTGCGCTTTCGCGGCTACGAGGAAGCGATGCGGCGCGCCGGACTCACGCCGGCGCCGGCGCTCGAGGTCGATTTCAATGCCGATGAGCTTGCGCCATCGGTACTCGCGCATCTGTGCTCGGGCACGCATCGCCCGACGGCGCTCTTTTGCAGCAACGATTTGCTCGCGATGGTCGTCATGCGCGGACTGCGGCGCGCGTCGTACACGGTGCCCGGCGACATGTCGATCATCGGCTTTGACGGTCTGGCCATCGGTGAGTTGCTCTCGCCGCCGCTCGCGAGCGTATGTACACCGAACCGCGAGATCGGCAGCACGGCCTGGCGGCGCCTGATGGCTCGCATCGAAGGTGCCGACGACGGTGAATCGCTTTCGCTGCAGCTTCCGCATACGCTGCGCATGGGCGCAACGATCAGCGCGCTTTCCAGGACCGACGGCTCGTCATTACCCGCGCGCCCCGCCGTTTGACCGAATACGTCGAGCACTTAGAACGCATCTGCAGCAACGACGCGCTTCGCTGCACACGCGAGGCGCGTGTTTCGTCCTTCCCATTCTTTGCATGCCAGGAGACCTCACGTGATACGTCGTCCCGCTTCCGCCCGGGCAAGGTTCGCCAGCTTCATCGTTGCGAGCGCTGCAACGCTCGGCGTTTTCGAACTGTCGTTTGCAGCCACCGCACAGGCCGAAGAGACCGCAATCTGCTATAACTGCCCCCCCGAATGGGCCGATTGGGCCAGCCAGCTCAAGGCGATCAAGGAAAAAACGGGCATCCACGTCCCGTCGGACAACAAGAACTCCGGCCAGGCAATCGCCCAGCTCATGGCGGAACAGAAAAGCCCGGTAGCGGATGTCGTCTACCTCGGCGTCTCGTCGGCGTTTCAGGCCAAGGAAAAAGGCGTCATCCAGCCGTACAAGCCCGCGCATTGGGATGACATCCCCGCCGGGCTGAAAGATCCGCAAGGCTACTGGTTCGCGATCCACTCGGGCACGCTCGGCTTTTTCGTCAACAAGGATGCGCTCGAAGGCAAGCCCGTGCCGCAATCGTGGGCCGATCTGCTCAAGCCGGAATACAAGGGCATGGTGGGCTACCTCGACCCGTCGAGCGCGTTCGTCGGCTACGCCGGCGCCGTCGCGGTCAATCAGGCGCTCGGCGGCACGCTCGACGATTTCAAGCCCGGCCTGCACTGGTTCGAGCAGCTCAAGAAAAATTCGCCGATCGTGCCGAAGCAAACGGCTTATGCGCGCGTGCTTTCGGGTGAGATTCCGATTCTCATCGATTACGACTTCGATGCTTATCGCGCCGAATACAAGGATAAGGCAAACGTCGCCTTCGTGATTCCGAAGGAAGGCACGATCACAGTGCCCTACGTCATGAGCCTCGTGAAAGGCGCGCCGCATGAGGCCAACGGCAAAAAGGTACTCGACTTCGTCCTGTCCGACGAAGGCCAGCGGCTTTGGGCCAACGCTTATCTGCGTCCGGTGCGCGCGAGCGCAATGAGCAAGGAGGCGGCCGCCAAATTCCTGCCGGCCAGCGATTACGCACGGGCCAAACCCGTCGACTTCGCCAAGATGGCGCAAAAGCAACAGGAGTTCGGTCAGGAATACGTGAATCTGAAATAACGCTTCGCACGCACAGGCAGTCCGGCGCGGGCGCCGCACCGCTTATTGCGGCGCCCCGCGCGGCGGTACCCACGCTGCTTCACCGCGGCTTTCAACATGCAAGACATCACTTTCCCGCTGCACTGGCGTATTGCGCTCGTGGCCCCGGCCCTCGCGATTTTCCTGGCGTTCTGGCTGCTGCCCATGGGCGTGCTCGCCCAGGTAAGCGCCAACGGGCACGCCTTGGGAACCTATCGCGCATTGCTCGCCAATCCGCGCTACATGGGCAGTCTCGGGGCAACGGTCGCGCTATCCGCGGCGGTCACGCTGGCGACGCTCGTGCTATCGGTCATCGCCGGTCTCTTGCTCGCGCGGCGCACGTTCCCAGGAAAAAGCACGCTCGTCGCGCTGCTCACGTTTCCGCTGGCGTTTCCCGGTGTCGTCGTCGGCTTCATGGTCATCATGTTGGCCGGTCGTCAAGGGCTCATCGGCACCGTTAGCGAAAAGCTCACCGGCGATAAATGGGTATTCGCCTATTCGATGGCCGGTCTTTTCTGCGGCTATCTCTATTTTTCGATTCCGCGTGTGATCGTCACGGTCATGGCATCGGCGACGAAACTCGATCCCGCGCTCGAAGAAGCCGCGCGCTCGCTGGGGGCCTCGTCCTGGCAAGTCACGCGCGATGTCGTATTGCCAGGGCTTGCGCCGGGTCTCATCGCGGCCGGCGCCATCTGCTTCGCCACCGCAATGGGCGCGTTCGGCACGGCCTTCACGCTGGCCACCGACATCGACGTGTTGCCGATGACGATCTATACCGAGTTCACGCTGAACGCCAATATGGTGACGGCGGCTGGTTTGTCCATCATTCTCGGCCTCGTGACCTGGCTCGTGCTCGCGCTCGCGCGCAGCATGACGGGTTCGACCGTCGCGGCCACGGCATGAGGCTCGCATGAACGTCCTCGTCGACACCAAAGCGCGCGACATGCGCGGTTCGGCGCGCCACATCGGCGCGCGGCATCTGCTCGCGCTCGGTCAATGGGCGGTCACGCTGGCGCTGACGGCCTTTCTCGTCGTGCCCGTCGTCATGTCGATCATGGCCGGTCTCACGGTCAATTACTTTCGCGGCGTTTCGAGCGGCCTGACACTGCGCTGGGTCGGCGAGGTCTGGGCCCAGTATCACGGTTCGGTCTTTCTCTCGCTCGAAGTCGCGGCGGCCACGCTCCTCATCACGCTCGTCACCGGTGTGCCGGCCGCTTATGCGATCGCTCGCAGCAAAACGCGCGCGGCGCGCATCGTCGAGGAACTGCTCGTGCTCCCCGTGGCGCTGCCCGGGCTCGCTTCGGCTCTCGCTCTCATCATCGTCTACGGCGGCTATGCGCCATTTCGGACGAGCGTCGCCTTCATCGTCGCCGGCCACGTCGTCTTCACGCTGCCGTTCATGGTGCGCGCCGTCGCGGCAGTCGCCGCGAGCGCCGATCTGCGCGTGCTCGAAGAAGGCGCCGCCAGTCTCGGCGCCACGTTCTGGCAGCGCTTCACCACGATCGTGCTGCCGAATTTGCGCCCGGGTATCGTGGCGGGCGCGCTTGCCGTGGTCACGTTGTCGATCGGCGAGTTCAATCTCACGTGGATGCTGCATACGCCTTCCACCAAGACGCTCCCCGTCGGTCTTGCCGATACCTACGCCTCGCTGCGTATCGAAGTCGGCAGCGCTTATACGATCGTCTTTTTCCTGATGACGATGCCGTTGCTCGTGGCTATGCAGTGGCTCGGCCTCGACGCCACCGGTCAGCGCGCCCTGCGCGAGCACGCCCGCGGGCGCCGCTAACTCTTCCTCTCGTTTGCCGCGATGAACTTCACTCCCGTTCCGATCACGCTGACGCACTGTGCGAAAACGTTTCACCTCACGCGCGTGCTCGAACCGATCGACCTGTCGATCGAAGCCGGCGAGACCGTCGTCCTCCTCGGGCCGTCCGGCTGCGGCAAGACCACGACGCTGCGCATCGTCGCAGGACTCGAGACGCCCGATGAGGGCGGCACGGTCGCATTCGGTGACGACGACGTCACGCATTTGCCGATCGAGCGCAGGCACGTCGGCATGGTCTTCCAAAGCTATGCGCTGTTTCCGAATCTCAACGTGCGCGGAAACGTCGGCTACGGGTTGCGCATCGCGAACACGGAACCCGCGCTCGCGCGCCGGCGCGTGGATGAGCTGCTCGCCATGATGCGGCTCGAAGCGCATGCCGACAAACCGATCGACAAGCTTTCCGGCGGCCAGCGCCAGCGCGTCGCGCTCGCGCGAGCGCTGGCGCGAGAGCCACGCGTGTTGCTGCTCGACGAACCGCTGACGGCGCTCGACGCGAAACTGCGCGATACGCTGCGTCGTGAGATGAACGCGCTGCTGCGCGGTCTCGGCGTGACGACGATCTACGTCACGCACGATCAGGCGGAGGCCATGGAGCTCGGCGATCGCATCGTCGTCATGAGTGCTGGGCGCATCGAGCAAGTGGGCACGCCACGCGAGATCTATTACCGGCCCGCGAACCGTAACGTGGCGCAATTCGTCGGTACGCTCAATCGGCTTGCCGGTCATCGGCACGAAGCACACCTGACGACCGTGGGCGGCTCGATTGTGCTGCCGGCATCGTTGGCAAGCGGCACCGTTGCGGCCACCGCCACACCCTCGGGCGAAATGGAGGTCTTCTTCCGCCCCGAAGACGCTCGGCTCGTTGCGCCCCACCGGGCATCGCTGCGGGGCGTCGTCGATACCGTTGCATTCCTCGGCGAGCGCACCCGTGTGACCGTGACGGGCGCGGCACCTGATGCACTCATTATCGATGCCGGCGGGCGCTTTCCGCTGACACCCGGCGACGCCGTCGGCATCGAGATCAGCTCCGACGGGCTCATCGCGCTCGCTTGAGCGCATCGACACGAACATTTTTCATCACGGAACTCTCATGCTGCTGGCTCATATCAGCGATCTCCATATCAAACGGCCCGGCGCGCTGGCGTATCGACGCGTCGATACGGCCGCGGCGCTCACGCGCACCGTCGAGCGGCTCAATGCGCTCACGCCGCATCCCGAAGCCGTCGTGGTCACGGGCGACCTCGTCGATCTCGGTACCGTCGAGGAATATCGGCACCTGCGGGCGCTGCTCGCGCCGCTTGCCATCCCGTGCTATCTGATGATCGGCAATCACGACGAACCAAAAGCGCTGCGCGAGGTCTTCGCCGATCACCCGTATCTGCACACGGGCGATGCTTTCTTGCAGTACGCCGTCGACGTGGGTCCGCTGCGGCTTCTCGCGCTCGACTCGAGAACGCCGGGCGCAAGCGCGGGCACGCTCGACGAGGTCCGCCTCGCATGGCTCGAAGCTCAGCTAGAAGCGGCGCGCGGGCAACCCGTCATCGTCGCGTTGCATCATCCCCCGTTCGTCTCCGGTATCGGCCACATGGACCGACAGCGTCTTGACGCAACGTCGAGTGCGCGGCTGACCGACGTCGTTCGCCGCTTCGAGAACGTCGAGCGCGTAATATGCGGCCACGTGCATCGGCCGATCGTCACGCGCTTCGCGGGCACGATCGCCATGTCGGTGCCCTCCCCCGCGCATCAGGTGGCGCTCGACCTGAATGACAACGCCCCCTCGGCATTCCGGCTCGAGCCGCCCGCATTCGCGCTGCATCAGTACACCCACGCGGCCGGGCTCGTCTCGCATCACGCATACGTGGACGAAGGCGCGGGTCCTTATCCGTTTTACGAACCGAGCGGCAAGCTCATCGATTGAATCAGCCCGTGTCCATCGCAACCGATCCGGCCCGAGTCGAACCGGCGAGCCACTATTCGCGGGGGCTGCTCATGCTGCTCGCAACGATAGCGGGCGTATCGGCCGCGAACATTTACTACAACCAGCCGCTGCTCGATGACTTGCGTACCACCTATGCGGGCGACGCGAATTGGGTCGGCTCGGTGCCCGCCGCCACACAACTCGGCTATGCCGCCGGCATGCTGCTGCTCGCGCCGCTCGGCGACAGGTTCGATCGTCGGCGCCTGATTCTCCTGCAGATCGCGGGGCTCATGCTCGCGCTCAGCGTGGCCGCGCTCGCGCCGACACTCGCCATACTCGCTGTATCGAGCTTTGCGATCGGCGTGCTCGCCACCATCGCACAACAGGCCGTCCCATTCGCCGCGGAGCTCGCGCCCCCGGCCGAGCGCGGGCACGCGGTGGGCACGGTCATGAGCGGGCTTTTGCTAGGCATTCTGCTCGCGCGCACCGCCGCGGGATTCATTGCTCAGTATCTGGGCTGGCGGATGGTGTTTGCGGTGTCGGTGGTCGCGCTGCTTGCGCTGGCCGCCGTCGTGATCGCTCGGTTGCCGAAGAGCCGACCGACGTCGACCCTGTCGTATGGCAGGCTGCTCGGCTCGATGTGGCAGTTGGCGCGCGAGCTGCCCGGCCTGCGTGAAGCGTCGCTGACCGGCGCGGCGCTCTTCGCCGCGTTCAGTGCATTCTGGTCGGTGCTCACGCTACTGCTCGCGCGCGCTCCGTTTCACCTTGGGCCGCAAGCGGCGGGGCTGTTCGGCATCGTCGGTGCGGCAGGCGCGCTGGCCGCACCGGTCGCCGGTCGTTTCGCGGACAAGCGGGGCCCGCGCGCCGTGATTTCGCTATCGATCGTGCTTGTCGCGCTGTCATTCCTGATCTTCGGCCTTTCGGCAACGAGCATCGCCGGGCTCATCATCGGTGTCGTGGTGCTCGATATCGGCGTGCAAGCAGCGCAGATATCGAACCAGTCGCGCATCTATGCGCTCAAGCCCGAAGCACGCAGCCGGGTCAATACGGTCTTCATGGTCTGCTACTTCATCGGGGGCGCGACCGGCTCCGCGCTCAGCGCGCTCGCGTGGCGCCGTTTCGGCTGGACGGGTGTGTGTGCGGCCGGATTTGCGTTTGCGCTCGTCGCAGCCGCGCGACATGCGCCGTGGCGCAAATCGGTCGCCTAACCTGCTTGCGAGCCGGACGTGCGACTTGGCCGCAACAGCGCAAACTCCGGCGGTCTTCAAACCCCTTCAGTAACCGTACCTCCCAGGCAACGAGTCCCCCCTTGGGTGTCCTTTTGTTCTGAGGCAACGTCCGGGTCCGTTTAGCCGCCGATGTGGTGAGCGGTTGCCAGCGGTAAAGCAGTAAAGCCTCGATGCCACTGGCTCGACAGGCAGGTCGACAGGCGAAAGAGCTTACCCTTGCAGCTCAACGTGGCAATCCTCAATTCGCAACAAACCCATTCGCGTCGACGAACGTCGCTTCGCGCGCATCTCTCGTGTGTCACACCCGTTATTTATTCTGAACCTGTTGTTGGCTCGAAAACCTGCGCTTCACGCATGGCATTTTCCCAACGATATATTGGGTGACGTATTGAGGAAAACCGATGAGCAAGGCGAAGTCGCGCGCGTGCTTAATCCGTTTCGCGCCTTGTCGCCTCGCTTGCACTTCAGCTCGAAGCCAAATCACCTTTCTGGATAATTTTCATGAAACTACCAACGATTTCCCTCGCAGCACACTCGAGTTCCAATCGTCGACTCGATACCGCGATCAATTCGCATTGCGCCGCAACGCCCGCCCCGACTTCGATGCCAAGCAAGCTTGCATCGCTTGCTTCTTTGGCCAGGGGGTCGACAGCACATACCCAGGATCGCGGATCTGTTGATGGATCTCGCTCGTTTCCCGCTCCGAGAGCAATACAGACGGCCAATGCGCTTCTGCGTCCGTCAAACGCTGGCGACGGTGATGAGTTTGATGAGGTTGTGACAGCGGTTTACATCAGGCACGGCGACATAATGGACGCAGAGCGGAAAAATGGCAAATCACATGAGGAGGCCCTCGAGCATGCTAATAGAGCAATCGGTCAAAGGGGAGATACAGGAACTGATGAAACCCAATCAGATAATCCACAGAACTTTTCTGCCTTGCCATCGGCTTTACGGCATACCGTCACGGCGGTAGCGGGCGCAGTCAACCCATTTCGCGCCACGGGCAGTCGTTCGTTCCCAGCACCAAGGGCACCCTATGAAGCGAATGTGAGAAAGCCCGTTATCCCGCCTACAGAGCTCGGCGATGGGACTGAGTTTGGCGAGGCATTGCAAAAGGCTAAGCTAACTAGCGTCGAGCAGGTACTGAAGGCGCTCAAGGACGGTTTCTCCCCGAAAGACGCGCTTCAAAAAGGTCTCGATGCAGTCGGGCAACGGGATGTCGGGCAGAATTTTTCCCTGCCTCCAGTGGCTTCGAATATCGCGACTGCCGCTCGCTCGCTTCTTGCCCCAAGAACACCCTGGCTAGCCAATGCAAAAAAACCAGAAATTCCCCCTGTAACGATACGAGATAAGAACATCTTTGGTGGCGTTTTGAGAAAAGCCTATGAACAAGGCGGCGACGAGTATATGAAAGCGCGCGATACGGGCGCGTCTCCAGACGAGGCCGCCGGCGCAAGAGACGGGGCCATGGGCAAAACGGATCCCGAGTCCAACTTCTCGGGCCTGCGCTTGCGTTCAGTACTATCGAGACCAGCCGTAGAGCATGCTCTCAGCTCATTTCGCAACGCGCCGCTTCGCTTGAATCCGGCGTGAACACTGACAAACGCGACGGATCTTCAAAGCCCCATCGACGCCCCCGCTTCTGAAGCAACGACTTGCCCTTTCGGTGTGCTTTTCGCCGATCCCAATCGGTCGCCGGCGATGACTCAGTAAGGCCTCGATCCAGCGCGCTCAGTGGGTCGGCACGCGAGTGAGGATTGCCTGGCAGCTCTCTGTTGCAATCCTCAATTCGCAACAATCCACTTCGCGTTGACGAACATCGCTTCGCGCGCACTTCCGGGGTGTCACACCCATTGATTACTGTGAAACCGTTGTTGGCCAATCCCTCTATGCGTTGCCCAATGTCGTTTTCGCGAGGATCATGATGGACCACCTCTACGGATTTACCTTCGAGACGCAATCACCGGTAGCCGAGCTTGCATGTGACGTAGTCGTTGTTGGTGCAGGGCTAGCGGGACTGGTTGCGGCAATCGCAGCAACCGAGGTGGGCGCGTCGGTCATCGTGCTCGAAAAGATGCCCCGATGCGGTGGGAGCACGCGGTTAGCGGGCGCTGCATTCGGATTCTGCGGGACCGACATCCAGCGGTCCGCGGGCATCGCAGATTCCGACGAGAAGCTCCGGCATGATTTGGCAACCGGTGATCCTCATCTCGTCGACAAGTACGTTGACTCTCAACTAGGCGCATACGATTGGCTTCGCAATCGCGGTGTTCAGTTTCATGGCGTATCGTTGGGCGGAGGACAATCCGTTCCTCGGGATCACTATACCGATCCAAGGCATCTTGTCGATACGCTATACAAACGCCTGAGCCAGTCGAACTCGTGTCGATTCTTGGCCGGCACACCGGTGAGACGACTCGTGAGAGAGGCGCAAACCGGCGCAATCCAAGGCGTTACTTGCCTTGTCGAAGGCACGGAGACAATCGTGCACGCCTCGTCCGGTATCGTAGTTGCGACCGGCGGATTTTCCCGTAGCCGAGATCTGCAGCAGCGATTCGTTCCCGCGGTGAGCGACGCGCTTCCAATGGGCGGCGATGGCAATACCGGTGACGGCCTCAAAATGAGTTGGTCCGTCGGCGCAGACGCGGTCGACCTGCCGTTTGTTCGTGGAACGTTCGGCGCTTCCACCGTCCCCGCCCGCGCAGCCTCGGAGTTCGATGACGTTTCCGTGAACGCCACCTTGATGTGCGCGATGTATCGCGGTGCGATCATCGTCAACAAAGAGGGCCAGCGATTCGTCGACGAATCCATGTCGTACAAGGCAATTGGCGAGGAATGCCTGAAGCAGTCCGACGCTATCGCTTATCAGATCTTCGACTCTTCAATCATGGGAATGTCTCAGGAGCTCCCCTCGGTCAACAACTTCCATTTGGCCATGTCGAAGAACCTGATATACCGGGCGCCTACGTTGGCCGAATTGGCAAAAGAGCTGAATATTTCGAGCCACAATTTGAAGGCAACTGTCGAACGATATAACAGCGCCGTCGATGGCTTTGTCGGCGACGAATATGGTCGTCGCATGCTCACCCGAGGCTTCGGGCAATTGCGCAAGCTCGAAGGCCCCGAATTCTTTGGTTACCCTTGCACGACTGGACTCACGTCGACATTTGGCGGTGTCAAGATCGACTCGAGCGCTCGCGTACTCGATATTTTCGGAGATGTGATTCCCCACTTGTACGCTTGCGGAGAAGTCGCGGGAGGGCTCCACGGCAAGAACTACATGAGCGGCGCATCCCTCGTGGGAGCTTGCGTATTCGCGCGTGCGGCTGTTCAACATGCACTTGGATCCAGTGCCGCTACACCGCAAAGAGAGGCGACGCAGCCTTTGTCGCACGGACTTCATTAAACCCTCGAACGAACAATCCGCAGTTCTTGCTGTGAGACAAATCGGTGAACGAGCTCGCCTTGCCTACCTCGCACTTACGCTGGCTGCCCTATATCGTCGCGGCCACGTTCTTCATGGAATACCTCGACACTACCGTCATTGCGACTGCGCTACCGCAAATGGCGCACTCGTTCCGAGTCGGGCCGAATGACCTCAGTCTCGGCATGACCGCATACATGCTGACGCTTGCGATCTTCATTCCCGCGAGCGGCTGGGTGGCAGATCGGTGCGGCTCGCGGACGGTGTTCCTTAGCGCGGTGCTCGTGTTCACCGGCGCGTCGGTGCTATGCGGGTTGTCACAGAGCGTTCCGGAGTTCACCGCGGCGCGGCTTGTGCAGGGTATCGGAGGCGCGATGATGGTTCCGGTCGGCCGGCTGATCGTCGTGCGAAGCACGGAAAAGGGTCGGCTGATGAAGGCCATCTCGACCATCACATGGCCTGCGATCGTTGCACCGGTGATCGGGCCGCCCGTCGGGGGATTCATTACAACCTATGCGTCGTGGCGCTGGATCTTTCTGCTCAATGTGCCGTTTGGCATCGCCGTCCTCGCCGTGATCGCACTCATCGTGCCGAACCTGCGCGATTCTGGCAGACGCCCGCTCGATCTCGTCGGGCTGATCCTGTTCGCCCTCTCGCTAACGGGGGTGCAATACGGCGCTGAGCTTGCGAGCCAGGTGGATCGCGAACCATGGATCGCAGCCGCGATTTTCGCCACGGGTCTCGCCGTCGGCGGCATCGCGTTCTGGCATGTGCAACGTCATCCGCATCCGATCCTCGACGTATCGATGCTCAAGATTCCGACTTTTTCCGTGACCGTGGTAACGGGCTCGCTGACGCGAATCGGCATCGGCGCCGTGCCGTATCTGATGCCGCTCCTCTTTCAAATCGGCTTCGGGATGTCTGCTTTCGACTCCGGTCTGCTGCTCCTTGCGAGCGCGCTCGGAAACCTTGGCATGAAGGCATTCACGACGCGCCTCTTGAGGCGCTTCGGCTTTCGCCGCGTATCGATCGTTGACGTGATCGTGGCCGGCATCTTCACCGTGCTGTGCGGGATGCTGATGCCAGATTCGCCGCTCGCCTGGGTACTCGTCGTGGTCTTCGTCTATGGTGCCGCGCGGTCGATGCAGTTCTCCACACTGGCCACGCTCGCGTACGCCGACGTGCCTCAGTCGCGGATGACTTCTGCGAACACGCTGTGGAGTTCGGCCTGGCAAATGACGAACGGCCTTGGCATCGCATTCGGCGCAGTTGCGCTTCGCGCGGCCATGTCGCTGCGCGTCACGAACGCCCGACACGTCTTCACGCTCATGGATTTTCGGCTCGCATTCGCAGCTGCGGGGGTGCTGACAATGCTATCGGTGGCCGGCTATTTCAGCCTCGCAAAAGACGCAGGGGAAAGCGTGGGAGGGGGTTCGCGCCGGCCGGCATGCTGACACCCGTCACCCACTCGAATCACTCCCCGATATGCCGCGCGCGAGACGGCGGCGTGCGTCGAGTCAGCCGACTTGATGTCGCAATGGGATTTGTCGTTTACAGCAGCAATCTTTTAAATGGAGCTATTGTGTCAATAAGCATTTCTCGTCATAGCGTTTGTCCACATCAGAACAACGAACTCACTGCCTCGGATGCCACCGCTGAGCAAGTGGCTCGCGGGCCCAGGCGTCTGTTGGCTTCTGGTGTACTCAGCCGCCTCTCGGCGTTGCACGCCCGTTCGCATCTTTCGGAGATATCGGGCAGTCGCTCGTTTTCGCTCGACGCATCCCCCGCCCCAAGAGCAATACACAACGCAAACGTGAAAGGTCCAAGAATCCCTTCGACGCGCGAAGGAGACGGAACAACGGCCGGCAACGTTTTGCGCGGGCTGTACGAAAAAGGCGAACGAGCACACCACGCCGCGCGTGAAGCGGGTAAATCTGCCGATGAGGCCATTGAAGAAGGCTTGCACGCAATCGGCTACGAAGATCCTGAGCTCAACTTTTCTGCTTTGCCTTTGGCTGCGCAAAAGCCCAAGATCTCTGCGACAAGGCAAGGGGAGACGGCCGTGGCGCGCGCGCTCAGCTCATTTCGCAACGCGTCGCTTCGCTTGAGTCCAGCTTGAACGCCAGCTGGCTTAGCTTTGTTCGCCAGAAGTTCTTGCGGCTCGCCTGGAGACGATCTGTTTTCGCGAACAGCTAGCCGGTTGGATTTCGAGTTCATCGACTCGCTTCTGGTCGGACAATTACAAGAGTGATCCCGTGCTGGTGGAGTAATCGCGCCCCAGCGTGACGATCATGCCAGGATGCCCGGAATGCAATCGATACCGACCGTCTCAAAACTACGTTTTGCCGCTGCGAAGCTCAAGGCGCCTCCGAACTACACTACGTCTGCACGCAGTTCGATATAGCGTAAAGGTGCGGCTCTCGCAGGCATACCGCCGTGCATGCCGCACTGGAACCGCGCTCGAAGAACACGGATATCAACGTTCCACACAGCCAGTGACATACCGCTTGGTGCAATGCCGCCAGGCGGCGTCGGTCAGCGCCTCTCGCTGACCAGATTGCGGTCGCACGACCCAATAGATACCCGCGCGAAATAGATTCATCCGGAATTCATCAATGACGCTGCACACGAAATTTATATATTCGTATGATTTCATGAGGCCGGCCGATCATGATTTTCGATGTAATGCAAATCATTTCGAACTACGGTAACACCGTTGTCGATACATTCGACATGACTGCGATGGAGCTCACCACTTCGCAGCAGTTCGGAGACCATCATTTTCGTCAATTGTCTGGTTTTACCGAGCACAGTGCGCACATATCCATGCTGGAAGCAGGAGACATTAGTCTTTCACGCTTCCGTTGGGGAGCTGCGGCGTCCGTGGCAACGGAGTCACTGGATACCTTTTATATCATCAGCTTACCCACGAGAGGTCGCGAGATGTTCAGCCAAGATGGAAAATCGCTTGAACTACGACCGGGTTTGGCTGGCGTCTTTAGTCCATGGCCATCGTTCAATCTCGAAGCGACGTCTGACATGGAAACGGTGGTCATCAAGGTGCCGAAATCGGTGATTGATCGCACCGCGCGAGCCATATAGGGCGCCCCACCTGGATTTCCCCTGATCTTCAATATGGTAGTGGAGCCGAATGGCTGCTTCGATCAATATCTTCGCGCTTTTTTTTTAAACTTCCAACGGTGGCACGAATGGAGCTGCGATTCCATTTTGCAACGTCGCTTTGGAAGCATGATCACTGAGTCCATCTCATCAGCGCTCGTGACGTTACAGCCCAGTAATTGGCCTGCCCCGCGATCGAATCACCGCGTTGCACGCCAACGCGAGCTGCTTCACAATGCTATCGACCTCATGGAAATGCACATTTTCGATCCCGTTTCCCTGACGCACGTAGCGCTGAAATGTGGCAGCAGCCACCGCGCACTCACCGCCGCTTTTCATAGCTACTTTGGAACGAGTCCAGGGAAATGGTTTGTCGAGAGACGACTCATCGCCGCCCGCGATCTACTTCGAAGGCCCGCCAGTGTGACTATGACGATCGGAAGCGTGGCAACGCAGCTCGGCTTTCTCAACGCCGGGGATTTCGCTCGCTACTATCAGCACCGGTTTGGGGAAAGGCCATCGGAAACGCTCAAGCGCGGCTTATGCCGATCTTTGAGACCGACCGAACTTCCATGATGAATGAGCTCAACTTCGCTCATTAGGCAAAGCATTTTTTGGACGAATCCGACGCACCCGAGCGATCGAGTTCTTCAATCCTGTAGCCGCCGTTGTATACGGTCTTAATGCGGACGTTGTGGCGACCATCCAACGAAAGCTTCTTTCTGATCCTATGTACATATTGCTCGATCGAATGCACACAAAATTCCATAGGGCGTTTCCACACAGACGAGGCTAGCTCGGCCCTGCCGACGTTTTCCCCAAGACGGCTCGCCAAGATCCACAGCAGCTGAAATTCTTTTTCCGTCAACAAGATATCTTGTTGAGCTACCGTCGCAGAGCGGTTCAATCTGCGCAACAGAATGTCCCCAATGCGGATGGATGCCACTGCCGCCGTACTTTCGGTTCGCGAGCTCTCGATTTTTATTTTGTCAATCAACTCCAACATCTGGAGCGAATTAAATATTACGTCATCAATCCCCTTCGAGATAAGCTCATTTCTTATTTGATCGACGCGTGGAACGTTGGCGACGACGATCGTATGGCTGTTCCGATGCGTCGTCACGTAACGCAAGAGATGATCTATTTGACGGCGGCCAAGATCGAAATCGAGAAAGACCGTGAGTATCGAAGATACTTGTTCCCACCGGAGGAACGAGTCGACGTTCTCGAAAAACAAGGGGCTTGATGTCTGGTGCCCCAGACGGAGCAGAACGAATTTTATTAGATTTGGCGAATTGCTTACGAAGGCTATGCGGTTCATTGTTTCCTCGCGAAAGTGACCTCGCCCCAGCTCTAACCGTTGCGCATAGAGATAGGATGCAACGCCCCTTTACAGAGGGAAACAATCGATCCGTTATCCGACATCGATATTACAAAGTGCCTTCGTTTGCACCGGGACAGCGCAGCGCGAGGGAGGCAGCGACGATGCTCGCCACGCGGGAACACATCGGCGTGGCGGCTGCGTTCAGCCGACCACGCGCTCGATATACGTTGATGCTGATCGCGCTTGCTCAACGCTGCACGATCGCGTTTACCAGGCGTGTCACTGTCCGGTCAGCGCGTTCGACATTTCGATGGCCGGCTGCGAGGTATTGCCCGCTTGCGCGATGAGCAGATGGATCTGCTGGTTCGTCAAAGCGCTGACGGATACACTTGCAGGAACCGTGGTAATCAGCCAGTCGGCGTTATTCGCGAGCGAAAACGGCGCTGATTCATAGATCGGCGTGCTCGATCCGGCCGTCGTGACGATCGCCATGTAGTTGCCACCCGAGAGATAGCTCGAGTCTTGGCCCGACGGCGGTACGGCGTTCCCGTAAGCGACGCCTGCCATCGTAGGCGACATGCCGACCACGCTGGTAGTGCCTGGCGCGACGATATAAATGTCGACATTCGACGCATTGGCCGAAGCATTGAACGAGCGCACTCGCGCACTCGACGAAAGCAAGCCCTTGTCGAACGGGTCGTCGATGAGACCGATCCCGTAGCCGCTCGTACTGGGCAATGCGATCACGGTGTATTCATGCCCTTTCGCCACATCGGGGAACGTGCCGGATGCCAACTGCGGCGAAGTGGTACCGGTGGCCGTGTAAGCGACGACCGTGCTGCCCGTATTGATGTTGGTGAGGTTCGTCACGCCCTTGTAGGCCACGTTCGTCTGGCCCGACGGTGCTACGCCGTTCACGAGCAGATCGAGATTGGGGCCGGCCGGGAATGCGTTGATGAAATGCAGCTGCGGATTTTGCAGTCCCAGCTCTTTACCGACATCGCCCGAGCCGCCGCCGCAGGCGCTCAGCCATAGCGCCGCGCCGATACACGCGGCAATGCCTTTGATTGACCTCATGATTGCACCTCTGAAATGAAACGCGCCTGGATTTACCGTTTTATTGTGGTGGCACTGTCAGGGAGCAAACGATATGCCGCCGAAGACCGTGGAGGCGGTCGGTTTCATCAGACAAAGCGCGAAAGACGCATCGTGAGGGCGCAGCCGCCTGCCGAGCGGATAGCGGAGCGTTTCGGGGCGCGCCGCGTCGACACGCTCGGGATATGTTTTCTCGGCAGCAGTTGCATCGCTTACCGTGCTCGCCCCTCAGCCGGCACGGCGGCGATCGCACCAAAACGAGAGCGCGACGCTCAATAAAATGGCGAGCGTCGCCATGATTGTCCAGCGCGTGACCGGTTCGCCCAACAGCAAGGCGCCGAGCGCCACGGCCACGATCGGGTTCACGTACATGCAGCTGCTCGCAACGATGGGGCTCGTACGTCGGATCAAAAAGCCGTAAGCCGAATACGCGGCTATCGTACCGATCACCATGAGGTAGACGAATGCCACAACGGCAAGCGCGGCGACGTGCTGAACGCGCTCGCCCCCAACCCAGGCCACGACCGTGGAAATTGCGCCGCCGAGCCCGATCTGCAGTGCGGTCGACATGAAAAGATCGGTCGGCAGGACGAGCCGGCTCGCGAGATGCGCACCGACCGCCCAGGCGAGCGCCGCCATGAGAATGACGATGCTGCCGCTCGCCGATGCGGCCGATCCGTTGCCGTGATTGAGCAAGACGATGCCCGCGAGCCCCAGCGCGACAGCGACCCACTCGCCTTTCGCCACCGGCCGGCCGGCAATGGCGGCGATGACCGTCGCGAACAGCGGCACGGTTGCGATGATCACGGCGGCGGCCCCCGTGCTCACGCTGCCCATGCCGAATGCGAGCAATCCACTCGACAGCCCGACCAGCATGGCGCCGACGATGCCGGCATTGCGGACCTCGATCGGCGTCGGCCAGGCAGTGGTGCGACGCGCGGCGAAGATGAAAAGCGCAATTCCGGCAAAGAGGTTGCGCATGCCCGACAAGAGCAGCGGCGGAAACGACTCGAGTGCGACATGCAGCGCGAGATACGACGATCCCCACGCAAAATAGACGACACCGAGCGCAAACGCGATGCGCCCCGTGTGTGAGCGCAGCAGCCAGCGAGCAGGACTCATCCGCGCGGCCTCGAGCCGAGTGCGGACGAAAGAGCGGCGTGGACGCCCGCCGGCTCCAGCGCCGGACGCGCAATGGCATCGACGCGCCAAGACCCCGCCGGAACGGCGGCTCGGGGCTCGCAAACAATGGAAAGCAACATAGCGGAGGTCGGGACGCGAAAACGGTTGCGAGCCTGCCGGCGTCGCGGCGAACGACGCATTCGGCGCGGCAGGCTGGCGCACCCGCGCATTATGCACGTGCGCGCCGCACGACGCGCTTGAAATGCCCCGATCGATCGTCCTCGCAGCAGCGGTATCGGGCGGCGCCGCAGTGCCAACGCTCCGCATCGGGTGACAGGTGAAAGGGGGAATGACACGGGCACGGATTTCGCCCGGTTGCCAAGCCCGCCGTCCCGTTGTATCTTCTGCGGTGCTAACGCGGGGGTCCTGCGTTGCGCTGCCAGGCGGAGAGAGTCCGTCCGACGGTGCCACGCGGGTGAGAAACACCCTTTGAACCTGATCTGGATAATGCCAGCGCAGGGAAGCGTACGGGTTTGACCGCGCTGGACCCTTCAGACGCCTCGACAACCCGACCTCCCTTCCGTCTCCTGCTCCTGCTTTAGCAACCCTATGCCAGGAGATTTGCATGAACGCCAACCCGAAATTCATTTCAGCGGAAGCACGCGTCGACGCGGCTGCCGTCGCCCCGTTGCCCAATTCGCGCAAGGTCTACGTGACCGGTTCCGAGCCGGACATCCGCGTGCCGATGCGCGAAATCACGCAATCCGATACGCCGAGCGCGTTCGGCGGCGAAAAGAACCCGCCGATCTATGTCTATGACACCTCGGGCCCCTATACGGACCCGGAAGCGACGATCGACATCCGCCAGGGCCTGCCCGCCTTGCGCCAGCGCTGGATCGAGGCGCGCGGCGATACCGAGTCGCTCGCCGGGCTGACGAGCGCCTTCGGGCGCGAGCGCGCGGCCGATCCGGCCACCGCCCAACTGCGCTTTCCCGGCCTTCATCGCACGCCGCGCCGCGCCAAGGCCGGGGCGAACGTTACGCAAATGCACTACGCGCGCCGCGGCATCATCACGCCGGAAATGGAATTCATCGCGATTCGCGAGAACCAGCGGCGCGCGGAGTACCTCGAAAGCCTGCGCTCGAGCGGGCCGGCCGGCGCGAAGCTGGCCGCAATGATGGGCCGCCAGCATCCGGGACAGGCCTTTGGAGCCGCCGCATTCGGCGCCGATGCGCCGCGCGAGATCACGCCCGAGTTCGTGCGCGAGGAAGTCGCGCGGGGCCGCGCGATCATCCCCGCCAATATCAATCATCCTGAGAGCGAACCGATGATCATCGGGCGCAACTTCCTCGTGAAGATCAATGCCAATATCGGCAACTCGGCGGTGACTTCGTCGATCGGCGAAGAGGTCGACAAGATGACCTGGGCGATCCGCTGGGGCGGGGATACCGTCATGGATCTCTCGACAGGCAAGCACATTCACGAAACGCGTGAATGGATCCTGCGCAACAGCCCGGTGCCGATCGGCACGGTGCCGATCTACCAGGCGCTCGAAAAGGTCAACGGCAAGGCGGAGGACCTCACCTGGGAAATCTTCCGCGACACGCTCATCGAACAAGCTGAACAAGGCGTCGACTACTTCACGATTCACGCGGGCGTGCTGCTGCGCTACGTGCCGCTGACGGCCAACCGCATGACGGGTATCGTCTCGCGCGGCGGCTCGATCATGGCCAAGTGGTGCCTCGCTCATCACAAGGAAAGCTTCCTCTACGAGCATTTCGAAGAGATCTGTGAAATCATGAAGGCCTATGACGTCAGCTTCTCGCTCGGCGACGGCCTGCGCCCCGGCTCGGTGTACGACGCCAACGACGAAGCGCAGCTGGGCGAGTTGAAGACGCTGGGCGAGCTGACGCAGATTGCCTGGAAGCATGACGTACAGGTCATGATCGAAGGCCCGGGCCACGTGCCGATGCAGCTCATCAAGGAGAACATGGATCTCCAGCTGCAATGGTGCGACGAGGCGCCGTTCTACACGCTCGGACCGCTGACGACCGATATTGCGCCCGGCTACGATCACATCACGTCGGGCATCGGTGCTGCGATGATCGGCTGGTTCGGCACGGCGATGCTTTGCTACGTGACGCCGAAGGAACACCTCGGGTTGCCGAACAAGGACGACGTGAAGGAAGGCATCATCACGTACAAACTGGCGGCGCACGCGGCCGATCTGGCCAAGGGCCATCCGGGCGCGCAGGTGCGCGACAACGCGCTGTCGAAGGCGCGCTTCGAGTTCCGCTGGGAAGATCAGTTCAACCTCGGTCTCGATCCGGACAAGGCGCGCGAATTCCACGACGAGACGTTGCCGAAGGATTCGGCGAAGGTCGCGCACTTCTGCTCGATGTGCGGCCCGCACTTCTGCTCGATGAAAATCACGCAGGACGTACGCGAGTTCGCGGCGGCGCAAGGGGTCTCCGAAGAAGCTGCGCTGAAAAAAGGTATGGAAGTGAAGGCGGTCGAATTCGTGAAGAGCGGCGCGGAAATTTATCAGCGTCAATAAGCTCGACCCGGCCGCTTGGCGGCAAGGCACGGAAGGGGGCGTTCGCGCCCCCTTCGATTTCCCGCTTGACGCACTCTGCCCCTGTCCAACCGCCCAACCGTACCGCTTGCTGTCTCATTCGCTGTGCCGGGTATCGGCGCCAACGCCGGTGTACCATGCCCGCTACTCTTTTGCGCGAACGCGCGCCGCCGCGCGCTCCATTCGATGAAACCCCGCCATCTCGTTCAGCTTCTGGCCCTCGCCGCCGTCTGGGGCGCGTCGTTTCTATTCATTCGGGTTGGCGTTGCCGAATTCGGCGTCGCCCCGCTCATGGCCCTGCGTGTCGGCATCGGTGCGCTATTTCTGCTCGGCATGACCGTCGCGCGCGGCGCGCCGCTCGAGGCGCTGCGCGTTTTGCGCGCCCGTGCGTGGCCCCTTTTCGTTGTCGGCGTGCTCAACTCGGCCGCTCCGTTCTGTCTTTTCGCGTTCGCCGAGCTCACGCTCTCGGCCGGTACCACCTCCGTCATCAACGCAACGACGCCGCTCTGGGGCGCCCTCGTCGCCTACGTTTGGCTGCGCGACCGCCTCACCGCCTTGCGCACGCTCGGCATGGCAATCGGTTTTGCGGGCGTCGTGACGCTCGTCTGGGACCAGATTGCTTCGACGCACGATGCGCTCGGCCCCACGCCGCTCGCCACCGCCCTCGCAGCGGCCGCTGCCATGGGCGCGGCCCTGCTCTACGGCATCGCGGCCAACTATACGAAGCGCCGTCTGGCCGGCGTCGACGCAATGGCAATTGCCACGGGCAGCATGGTCGGCTCAACCATTGCATTGATCCCGTTCGCCGTCGCCACCTGGCCCGCGCAATCGGTCTCGGTAAGCGCCTGGGGCGCCGTACTGAGCCTGGGCGTGGTTTGCACGGGTGTGGCCTACTTCATCTATTTTCATTTGCTCAACGTGGCCGGTCCTGCACGTGCCATGACCGTTACGTTCGTCATCCCCGTTTTCGGCATTCTCTGGGGCGCCCTCTTTCTTCACGAGGAAGTGTCGCCGGCGATGCTCGCTGGTTGCGCGATCGTGCTCGTGGGCACAGCGCTCGCCACGGGCGCCGTCAAACGCATTCCGGGGTTCGGCCGACGCGCGCCGCAAACCTGATCGGTTTCGCGGTCTCGCCTGAATAGAGCCCGCCTCACCCGCCAAAACCCATCGCGAGCACGCCCCGTGCGTGGGGCTCGGCCGCCCAACCACGGCCAGAGCCTTGCCTGGCTTGCGTTCGCCAAAGCACGCCGGATTGAACCGCGCCTGCGCAATTTCCGCGCCACCGTACCCCATCGAACATAACGCGTTACCGCCCGGGACTTACGCTGGACTCCGTCGCGTCACCGCGTTCGTTTGCTACACTGGGCATCCTTCATATGATCACCTCGAGGCATGGTTCGCACTTCCGTTCTCAGCGCTCCGTGCCTTCGCCAGGAAAAGGCGCACATGACCCGTTCGGCCGGCTCGCACGCCGCCCGACGAGCTCGACCGAGCACTCGCGCATCAGCCATGCGCTCGCCATGGCGTCGAAGCGCGCCATGACGCTCGCGGACATCCTGCCGCTGCTGGCCCGGGACGATATGGGCTGGCACATCGATTACCGAGGCGTTCGCTTGCGAAGCGCATTTCAGCCCGTCGTCTCGGTCACGCACAAGCGCGTCGTCGGCTTCGAAGCGCTATTGCGCGCCACGAACGCGGCCGGAGAAGCGATTGCGCCGGACACGCTTTTTGCCCGCGCACCGGCCAAGACCATCGCGCTGGCCCTGGAACGCCTCACGCGCTGCGTGCATTTCGCCAATTTCTCCGAGGCGGGCCTCGACAAGGGCTGGCTCTTCGTCAACGCGTTGCCGCGCCTTTTCAAGACCGGGTGGCCTTACAGCTCATACATCGACGAGCTCTGCGCATATTTCGGATTGCCCCACTCGCGCATCGTCATCGAATTGCTCGAGGAACCGGCTGCCGACGAAGCGCATTTCGAGCACACCGTCGAATCGCTGCGCCGGCGCGAGCTCATCATCGCGATCGACGATTTCGGCACCGGCTTTTCTAACTTCGATCGCATTTGGCGCGTGCGCCCCGACCTCGTCAAGCTCGATCGATCGCTCGTAGCGCGTATGGCCATGCCGGGCGCCGATCCTCAGTTCGCGACCCAACTCGTGACCATGCTGCATCGCGCCGGCGCAATGGTGTTGGGCGAAGGCGTCGAAACCGACGAAGAGCTCATGACACTGATGGAGGCCGACGTCGATTTCATCCAAGGTTTTTGGCTTGGTCAGCCCGATACCTCCCCCCAAGTCGCCGCGGCCCAGGCTCCGGCGCTGGTCGACGCCATGTGGACGCGTTTTCGCGCACGCACCGGAAGCCGGCCTCACGCAGCGATCGATTTGCGGCACTTCGAACAGGCGGTGTCGGCGGGGGCGAAAGCCTACGAGCGTTCGGGCGATCTGGCGCCGGCGGCACAGCAGACATTCGCGCAACCGTTCGCAAAGCGCGTATTTCTCGTCGATGAGCTAGGCAATCAGCATGAACCTTCGATCACGCGCGATCCGGCGCCGGAGAGCGAACGGCTCTCGCCGCTCTTTCCCGACGCGGGCTGCAACTGGTCGCGCCGCGCCTACTTCAAGCGCGCGATTGCAGCGCCGGGGCGGGTGACCGTGATGGGCCCTCACTACTCGCTGACGGACGGCAAGGATTGCTATACCGGTGCTGTCACTGTCGAGTTCGGGTCGCGCCGACAGGTGTTCTGCGTCGACTTCCTGCTCGATATGCCGTCGCCGGAGCCACCCCGCGACCAATAGGCGCGACCTCATAGGCACGACGATGTCGTGCGCGCGTTTCACCGTGCGCCCGGCAGCTTCAGTCGGTCACGCGAGCACGCCCCGCTTTGAGATCGCCGCGGCGCGCCTTGCTGTCCAGCCGCCGGAGCTTCGCGGCGCGGGTCGGCTTCGTCGGAACACGGGCGCGCGGCGTGAGACTGACGGCGGCGATGAGCTCATTCAGACGCGCGAGCGCCGCCGTACGATTCATCTCCTGCGTACGGTACTCCTGCGCCTTGATGATGACGATGCCGTCGCGCGTGATCCGGTGATCGGCGAGCGCCAGCAGCCTCATTTTGATCGGCTCGGGCAACGACGAGGCGCGAATATCGAACCGCAGATGGATCGCGCTCGATACCTTGTTGACGTTCTGGCCGCCCGCGCCTTGAGCGCGCACAGCTGTGAGTTCCACTTCGGCGGGCGAGACGGTATAGCGAAAAGTCATGGTGCAACGGTAGCCGTATAGGTGTGCGGACGCAAGCGGTCCATTCGGCCTTGGCCGCCCGGACGATATGGGCGACACAGGCGGGACGGGTGGCACATGCCGCCAACTTGCGGGTTTGCATCACGCATGCCGGCCATCATGCGTCGTCGATCGCCTCGCTCGCCTCTGCCATGCGTGCCGCAAGGCCTGAATCGCGAGCGCCGGGCATCGCGATCGCATCGGCCAACACGGCGCGCGTGCCGACGATGCGTACCGCGCGACGTGCGCGCGTCACCGCGGTGTAGATGAGTTCGCGCGACAACACGCGGCTCGTCGAAGCGGGCAGCACGAGCGCGGCCTCGTCGAATTCGGAGCCCTGGGATTTGTGCACCGTCAACGCGAACGCCGTATCGCTCGGCGGTAATGCCGCGGGCGACACGGCCCGCCAACCACCGTCAGTCGCGCGGAAATACACGCGCAGCGCACCGCCCTCACCCGGTAGCGTGACACCGATGTCGCCGTTGAAGAGGCCGAGCGCGTAATCGTTGCGCGCGATCATGATCGGACGGCCGGCGAACCAGGTGGCCCCAGGCGCGAGCGGTACGCGCGCGCCGCGCCGCACGTGCGCCGCCATCAGCGTATTGAGCGCATCGATCCCGCGGGCGCCCACGCCCGTCGCGCAGAGGATGCGATACGCGTTGAGCGCCTCGAAAAGCGGCTCGGGGTCGGGGCTTGCCTGAGCGAGCGCATTGTCGAGCGCGGCGCTATACCGCTCAAAACCCCGCGCGAGCCGCTCGATCGTCTGCGGGGCAAGTGTGAGACCGCCATCCTCGTCGAGCATCGCGGCGGCTGACGCACCGACGATCGGCGCATCGAGCGAAGACACCGATGCGAGCGCCCCCTCGACATCGCCGCGGCGGATAGCCAGCGACAGACGTCCCACGGGAGAATCGAGCCCGAAACGGTAATTGCGCTCGAGCCAGACAACGCCATCGACAAGTGGCGGCCTGTCCGGCGCCCAGGCGTGAACAGCATTGGCGACTGCAGCCGCAGGTCCCGTCGGGTCGGCGGGGTCGGCGAGTTCCTCGGCCCGCATCAGCTCGGCACGGGTGGCGAGCGGATCATCGTCGAGAGGGAAGTACGAGTCCGTCGGAAGCTCCGTCGGCGTCGCCCAATCGAGCGCCAATTCATCATCCCGCGAAAGAAACGCATCGTCGTCGAGCGATGCGGCTGCATGCTCGGCCTCGGACCGCATCGTCGCGATCTCCGCGCCGGGCGGACGGGCCGTGGGCAGGGCCTCACTGACCGCGGCGACATCCATCGCGGTTGCACGAGCGATGCGCGCGATGCCCGCGTCGCTGAATGCCGGCGTCGCGCTCAGCTCCGCGAACACCGCCCCCGCTTCCACCGCCGCGAGTTGATCCTTGTCGCCAAGCAAGATGAGCCGCGTTTGCGGCGCGAGCGCGTCGAACAGCTGCGCAGCCATCGCCACGTCGATCATCGATGCTTCGTCGACAACGAGCACATCGCACGGCAACGGATTGTCGCGGCGGTAACGCGGCCTCGCGCCCTGCCCGATCCCCAGCAGGCGATGCAGCGTCTGAGCGCGAGCAGGCAAACGCTCGCCGATGCCGGGCGGCAACGTCGCGGCGCGTGCCGCGAGCGCTTCCTGCATGCGTTGGGCCGCCTTGCCCGTTGGCGCCGCGAGCGAAATCGATAACGTCGGATCCATATCGACGAGACAGGCGAGTATTCCCACGACGGTCGTCGTCTTGCCCGTGCCCGGGCCGCCGCTGACGACGGTGAGCCGGCCGGCAAGCGCCAGCGCGGCAGCCGCGCGCTGCCAGTCGATCTGCTCGCCGCCGGGGGGACCGAAATAACGTGCGAGACGTGCCTCGAGCGCCTCCTCGTCGAATTGCGCGTCAAGGCCGCGTGCATGCGCCACGATCGATGCGGCGAGTCTGCGCTCGTAATCGAAGTAGCGAGCGAGATAAAGCCGTCCGGCCCGATCGACGACGAGCGGCCTCAACGCGTCGGCCTCATCGCCGCCATCGGACACGACGCCGCTCGCCGCGAGCGCCGCGCGCACTTCGCCCAGCGTCGCGCCATATCGGTACGCAAGCCGTGCGAGCGGGAGGCAGACGTGCCCGGCTTGCGTCGCGCGGCTCGCGGCGAACGCGGCGCGACGTGCCCATCTGACGCTCGCCGGATCCGCGCCGAGCCGCTGCCCGAGTGTGCCGATGCGGCGCGCGAAGCCGACGGCAAGCGCTGTAGAAAAATCAGCCGGTGCGGCCGCGAAGGGGTGTAACACGTCGCTCATGCGTGCCCTCCGGCGCCGAACAGCGCGTCGAGCGCTTCGACGAGCGCTCGCGTCGGCAAACGCCGATACACGCCGGCCGGCAACTCGCCGTCATGCCAATCGGCCCGAACCCCGCGTAAAAACACGTAGAGGTAGCCGCCGAGATGCCTGTCGTACGCGTAGCCGGGCTTGCGCGCCTTTAGATAGCGATGCAGGGCGACGGTATAAAGCAGTGCCTGCAAATGGTAGGCGTGCGCCGACATCGCCGCTTCGAGCGACGCTGCACCGTAATCGGCGGCTTCGATGCCGAGATGGTTCGATTTCCAATCGATGATCCAATAGCGGCCTTCATGCTCGACGATCATGTCGACGAATCCTTTGACGAAGCCGCTTAGCGTTCCCGCGTCGAGCGCGACGTCGGGGTAGCCGTGCTCGACGAGCAGGCGCCGCAGCGCGGACAGATCGAGCGCTGGACACGCGAAGAGAAACGGCCATTCGACGAAGCGGCGTTCGGGATCGAGCGCCGCGAGGCTCAGGCCCGGCGCGAGCTCGCGGTTCGCCACATCGGCCAGCAGGCGCGCCATCATCGCCGGCATCCGGTGCGCCGTTTGCGCGTCGGCGGGTACGGGGCGCTCCGCGAGCGCGCGTTGAATGGCCTGCGGCCAGCTGGCCGGTGCGGCAAAATCGGCCAGCTCGAAAAGCCGATGCAGACATTCGCCCGCCGCCGCGCCGCGCGGAAAATCGAGTATGTCGTCAGCATCCTCGATGACGGCCGCAGGGTTGAACCGGCTCGCCGCAATCGGTTCGAGCGGCTCCCCGCCCGGCGCGGATAGCCGGGCGTCGAGCGCTGCCTGAGCATCGTGATCGGGACGCGGTTCGTCCTCCACGGGGCCTGGCATGCTGCGCAACGCGCCCAATGCGAGCGAGCTGAAGCTTGCGATCCGCCATGTTTCGGTCACGAGACGCCGGCTTGCGCGTGCGGCGAAGTGCCGGCCTTGCGAGCGCTCGCGCTCGAGCGGAGTTCGACCGGCGGGCACAGGCAACGGTTCGAGCGACACGGGCCCGCCCGCGAGCGCCTGCCACGCACGAGTGAGCGCCGTATCGTCAGGCGGCGCTTCGCACCAATCGTCGAAGCTTGCCCATTCGCCATTGCCCGTCACGAGCCAGTTGAGCACGCTGCGACGCGACTCTTTCGTCGATCGCGACGACAGATAGGACCCTGCGACGAGATAGCAGCGATAGATCGCGCGCGTGAGCGCAACATAGATGAGGCGCGCGCGCTCGGCGGCCTCCTCGCGCCGCGCTTCGCGCTCGGCGCGCTCGAGGTCCTCGCCTTCGCAGCCGTAGTGCAGCACCGCTCGCGTATCGCCCGATGTCTGCGTCTCATGGTATTCGCAAGCGTCGGGCAAGCTGCCGCCCGAGGACGGCTGCGTCGCGCCATCGTTGAGAAACGGGCAGAAGACCACGGCGTATTCCAACCCCTTCGACTTGTGCACGGTGACGATTTGCACGAGATCGCGATCGGACTCGAGCCTCAGCTGCGCATCGTCGCCTCCCCCATGGAGCCGCTGCGCGGCCAACCAGCGCAACGTCGGCGCGATACCCGGATGCGCCGATGTATGCTCCGCGACGAGCTCGGCCAGATGATTGACATCGGTCAGCCGGCGCTCGCCGTCGCGGCCCGCGATGAGGCGCAGACCGACGTGGAGCTCGCGCATCAGCGTGCGCCACATCGCGGCGAAGCCGCGCTCATGCCAAAGCGCTCGATAGCGCGAAAAACGCTCCACCCAAACGGTTGCGTCATCCACCTGTGCCGCCGTCTGCGTGACGGCATCGGCCAGCGCCTCGAGCGAGGCCAGCGCGGCTGCGTCGAGACCGAACCAGTCCGCCGCCAGCGCGGCGCGCAGACGGCGCAGGTCCCCCGGCGTATCGATGGCGAGCAGCACGCGCTCGAGCTGCGCGGCATCGATCGTCGCAAACACCGAGGCCTGAGCGAGCTCCACGCTGCCGACACCCCACCCGGCCAGTACGCGTTTGACGAGGCTGCCCTGCCGGTGCGTACGCACGAGCACGGCGATATCAGCGGGGGCGAGTGGCCGCTCGCCCAGCCGCACCGTCTGCTCACGCGCGCCGCGCAAGAGCCGGACGATCTCGGCTGCACTCGCCTCGGCGGCTTGCCGCTGCGCATCGCGCTTCGCAAGCGTCGCCTCGCCGGACGGCAGCATCCAGACACGCAACGCACCTTCGTCCCCGGCCGCCACGGTGTCGACGAACGGCGGGCGTTCGCGCGTGCCCGAGCGCACCGGCAGATAGTCGAGCCCATCGAGCACGAAGGCGTGCGGGTTCGTGCCGAAGACGCGGTTGCAGGCTTCAACGAGCGGCGCACTCGAGCGCTGATTGACCGCGAGCGTATAGCGCGCGCTCGCCGAGGCGCGCGCGGCGAGATACGTATGCAGATCGGCCGCACGAAAGCTGTAGATTGCCTGCTTCGGATCGCCGACCAGAAAAACCGGCGCCGGGCCGCTCGCCCCGCGCGCGAAAATGCGCTCGAAGATGGCAAACTGCAGCGGATCGGTATCCTGGAATTCGTCGATGAGCGCGGCCGGATAGCGCGCACGCAACACCTCGGCCAGCCACGGATGAGCGACGAGCGCACCGTGCAGATTCGACAGCAGATCGTCGAACGAAACGACACGCCGGGCGCGCTTGGCCGCCGCGAGCGTGGCAGGCCCCGTGCGCAGCCATTCGGCGACGAGCGCAAGCCAGCGCCGGCGATGGGCGGCCTCGGCCGCATCGACGGCTGCCGCCAGCGTTTCGGCGAGCACAAAGAACGGATGGTTCGGCGAGACGAACTTGGCCTTCGTCGCTTTCGCCAAAGCGGATGCCGTCAGCTTCAAGGCGGCACGGGGCGGCGCGGCGTGGCAATCGCCTGCGGCGAAGTAACGGGCCCACGCGTCGAGCGCGGCCGCCACCGCCTCCGGCTTATGCGTCGTGCGCGACAGCGCGCTCTGCGTCTCGTCGAGCAATTGCGTTATCTGCGCGCGTTGCGCGCTCCATAGCGCGCAGGCTTCATCGAAGCGGGCCTGCATTTGCCGTTCGTCGGCAGCGGCCTCGGCCTCAGCGTCAGCCTCAGTGAATGGCTCGCCATCACCGAGCGCGCCGAAGCGCAAGACCGCAAGCGGCTTCTTGAGCCGCCGCGTCAGTTGCTCGACGAGCACGAGCGGGCCCGCGCCACGCTCGACGAGCCACGCAGCGAACGCCGGATGCGCTGCCGCGACCGGCTCCACTTGGGTGCGCCAGAATTGCGCCGCGAGCTCGAAGCGCAAGCCGGCATCGTCGCCTTCGAGCTCCAGCGCAAAGGGCATTGCGGCGGCGAACGGCGCCTCTTGCAAGGCGCGCTGGCAAAACGCATGAATGGTGTGGATGGCGGCCTGATCGAACGTCGATAAAGCGCGGCCGATGCGCCGGGCCGCCTCGTCGAGCACCGCGCCGTCCGCGCCCGCCAGCACCGTTTCGAAAAGACAGGCGATGAACGCGTCGCTACCGGGCTCGCCCGTTTCGATGGCGCGCGCGAGTTCGGCCAGCCGTGTACGGATGCGTTCGTGCAGCTCAGCCGTTGCCGCCTTCGTGAACGTGACGACGAGAATCTCATCGGCATTCAGGTCGCGCTCGAGCAAAAGACGCACGTAGAGCGCACAGATATTCCAGGTCTTGCCGGTGCCGGCCGACGCTTCGATCTGATTGATACCGTCGAGCGGGCACGTGAAGACGTCGAGTTCCGCCGGCGACGGCAAGATGGAACCGGCCAGGACAGACGCACCCTTCATGCCACGACTCCTTCGAGGTGCTGCTTGAGCGGTTCGAACACAAGACGCGCGAGGGCGGCGAACGGCTCATCGAGGGTCAGGCCGGCGCCGCGCCAGGCAATCTCCAAGGCGGGATCGTCCGACTCTCCGCGCACGCGATCGCTGATCCAGACGCCGAGCGCCTGGGCTTCGCTACCTGTCATCCTCGCCCAGGCGCTCTTCGGGAAAAAGCGCAGCGGCATGCGGCGCCCCGCCAGAAAGAGCGCAACGAGCGAAGCGAGCTGTTGCTCCGGCGCCTCGACCGGCGCGAATGAAAAGCGCTCGCCGAGGCCTTGCCAGATCGTGCGGCAGGGCCCTTCGGGCTGCGCCGCGCAAAACGCCAGATGGGCAAGCCACGCGCCGAGATAATCGCGCGCACCGGGGCGTGCATAGCGGTAAAGCACGAGAGCGTTGCTCGTCACATTCCCGAGTACGCCATGGAGTTCGACAGGCCCCGCATCGTCGAGCGCATGCGCAAGCGCCGCGTCGTGTTCGCCGAAGAGTGCAACGCCGCCCGTATCGGGCCAGCGCGGTCGCACCTGAAGGACGAACGACAACCGCGCAGCCCCAGCCGACAGCTGCGCGCGCACCTCGTCGGCGAGCCGCGTCAATGCGGCTAGCTCGCGATGCTTCATGACGTCCCCCGTGGCGCCGACCGGCAATTCGGGGCTCGCGTCGGCGATACGCGCCGCACGTGACAGCATGGCGTCGCCGCCATCCGCGATCAGGCGCGGCAACAAACGCTCGGCGAGCGCATCGCGGCCGGCGTAATCGAGCTCGAAGGGCTCACTGTCGTCGAGCTCCCCGTCAGCCACTTCGAGGACGATGCCGAGCCGCTCGCGCAGCAGCTCACGCGCCGGGTGCCGCCAGAACCGCGCGAAGTCGGCAAACGCAATCGGCCCCGCGGGCTCGGGCGCGAGCGGCTCGCTGAAGAACGGCTGCAAGGGCGCCGCCTCGCCGCCCGCGAGCCGCTCGGCCAGTTGCGCACGCTCGCGATCGTAAGTGAAGAGGCCCGTCGATGCCTCGAAGTAAGCGCGCGAGAACGGTTGTAATGGATGCTCGACGATGAAGGCATCGCGCGCGGCCTGGATTTGCGCAGGCGTGGCGTCGTTGCCCGCCTGTGCACGCGCGAGATGATCGAGCAGTTCGTCGACGAGCGCGGCCGGCGGCAGAGGCGCGTTATCGCGAATGCTGCGGCCCGTATAGGCGATGACGAAACGCTCGCGCGCCGCGAGCATGAGATCGAGGAATAGATTGCGCTCGTCGGCGCGCCGCTGCCGGTCGCCCAACATGGGCCGCGCGGCCATCAGGTCGAACTCGTCGGCACGCGAGTGCGACGGCAGCGCGCCATCGTCCATGCCGATCAGGCAAACGACGCGGTAAGGCAATCCACGCAGGCTCGTGAGCGACGAAAACGTCACGCCGCCCCACGGCACGCCGCCATATGCGCCGTCGTCGAGCGTCGCAGCCAGCGCGGCGCACAGCACGTCCGCAGGGACGCGCGCAGCGCCCGCGCTTTCGCGCATTGCATCGAGCGTCGCATCGACGGCGTCGCGCACGGCGGCAATCGAATCGGAAAACGCCGGCCCCGCATCGAAAAAGCGCTGTAACGCCTGACCCAGCAGAGCGGTCCACGCTTCGCAGCTCCCGGCCTCGCGCAAGCGCGCGATGAAAGCCTCGATGTCGTCGACGAACCGTGTGAGCCGGCCCAGCAACTCGGCTTGTGCGCCTGTCGCGCCGGGTACCGGCAACCAGGCATCGACGGGTTCGCCGCCGTCCGGCATCGCATAGCCGAGGTAGAGCCGGGTGAGCGCGTCGGCCAATGTATGGCGCTCGGGCGGTACTGCGGAATCCGTCGGCGTCACGGGCGCGAGCCCGCGGCGCGCCCCCGCCGCGGCAAGCCACGCCTGCGCCGTATCGAGCGAACCGGCATCGATACCGTAGCGCGCCGCAACCGCATCGACACGCAGCCACTCGACGAGCTCCGGTGCCGTCACGGTCCGATCGGTGCACGCGAGCCAATCGAGCAACATGCGTGCAACCGGATTGGCCTGCGACGCCGGCAAGCCTGTAATGCGATAAGGAATGCGGCGGCGCTCGTCGAGCGGGGCCGTGCCGAACACGGCGTCGATGAGCGGTGCGGCGGCGGCCAGATCGGGGCACGCCACGAGGACGTCGGCCGGCTCGAGCCCGAGGGGTTCCACGCCGTTGTCGCCCGCCGCATCGTGGCCGACGCCACCATTGAACCAGCCCAGCAGCCGATCATGCAGGACCTCCAGCTGACGCGACAGACTGTGGCACACGTGCACTTCGATGCCGCGCTCGCACGGCACCGGCCCCGCATCGTCAGGCGGCGGCTCGGGCGTCTCAGGCACCAGATCGAGGATGGCATTTTGCACTTTCGCCAGCGAGCTTGCGCGCGGGTTCGGGGCGAAGCGGGTCGCTTCGGCCGATGCCGCGCCCTCGGTCAACTCATGCAGCAAGTGCAGCTGTGCCTGCGTTTGCCGTCCCCATTCGGCAAGCAGCGGATGGCCGACTTCGTGGAAATCACGTGTGCCCGCTGCGTCGAGCGCGAAAGCCGTCCGTTCGCTTACGATATCGAACCAGAACTCGCGGCAAGGATTCATCACGTAAAGCCGCACATCGATCCAGTGCGACAGCTCGCGCAGCAAGGCGATATGGAGCGGTGCGATGGTGGGCAATGCCACGATGCTCACGGAGGCAGGCCAGCGTGCGCGCATGACCGCATCGAGATCCAGGCTGCGCGCGGCTTCCAGAAAACGATGCGCCGGCGGGGAAGCTCGCTCGAGCACGCGCGGATCGTCGCTGCCCGCAAGCTCGGCGAGCACCGCTCGCCAAAGCGCCGCTTGCCAGCGCTCGTCTTCCCGCAACGCCGCTGCCGCGCCCCGCGCCACGGCCGGCTCGCCGACTGCTATGCCGCGCGGCACGAGCTCGTTCGCATCGAAGACCGACTGGCCCCGCTGCCAGCGCGCAAGCCACTCGGGACGATAAGTGAGGTAATGATCGAAAAGCGTCGCCACCCGTCGGGCAAGCTCATAGCGCATCGGCTCGTCGGCCGCGGCGAGATAAGCCGCCAGCCGCGGCGACGCCTGCCAGGCTTCGGCAAGCCTACCCTCGCGCGCGCCGAAAAGCCGATAGCAGCGCCACTGCAGCCGCTCCACGGCAAGCGGCGAATGCACGGGCACGTCCATCGCGCGCCCGATCTGCGCCCATAGCCACTGAGCCAGATAGCTGAAATTGACGTTCGCGCAGATCCCGCGCCGCCTGGCCAGCTCGAGTTCGATGTGCCGCCGCGCGGCGGCGCTCGGCACGATGAGCTCTTCGCTCGACCAGGGATCGGCCGGCACGGCCGCGAGGTCTTCGCACAGTGCGTCGACGAGCGTCTCGTATCGATTCGAATAAAGGAGCTGAAGCATGAACCCCTGGAGCCGGCGGCACGCGTTTTTTCGAACGCGTCCGGACAGCGCATAAAGGCGCGTTTCGGCGCAAAGCATGAGGATAGCAAACGGGAGCGCCGCTTTCTCTCATTTGGCCGACCGGCCGAGTGGGGACGCGGCGGCGAGGCGTTTCCAGTGGCGGGCGTCGAGCCAAATACGTTAGACTCGACGCCGGCTCCACCCGTCCGGTAACCGGCTCCCCTGCTGCCTCCGAGATCGATGCGATATTCGATAGAAATCAAGAAATTCCTTTACAGCCAGTATTTCTTCGGTGGACTGCGCATGGCGATCGGCGTCTCGCTGCCGGCCGTGCTTTGCCTGATCGTCTTTCATAACGCCGAGCTGGGCTTCACGATTGCGACGGGCGCGCTCGGGGCCTGCGTCGTCGACATGCCCGGGCCGCTCAAGTACAAGCACAACGAGATGCTGATCTGCAGCGGGCTCGGTTTTCTTGCCGCGCTCGCAACAGGCTTGGCTACGTTCAATGTCTTCGTGCTGGGCGCGACCGTCGCCACGCTGACCTTCGCGCTGTCTCTGACGGTCGCGTACGGCAACCGATGGCCGCAGATCGGCTTCGCGACGCTCTTCATGATGGTCGTCACGCTCGAAGAGCGATTGACGCCGCTCGCGGCATTGACCAACGCTGCCTGGATTCTCGCGGGCGGTCTCTGGTACACGTACTGGGCTACGCTCGTGCTTCAATGGCAGGCGTATCGAGTCGAAAAGCAGGCGCTCGCCGAAAGCGTATTCGCCTGCGCCGAATACCTGCTCGCGCGCGCCGCGTTCTACGATGTCGATGCCAACCTCGATGCCTGCTACAGCAATCTCGTCGAAAAGCAGATCGCGGCCGTGGAACTTCAGGACGCCGCGCGCACCATCGTCCTACGCAATCTGCCGAAGCTGCGCCGCGGCAAGCTCGATGCAAAGCGTGTCACGCTCTTCAATCTGTTCATCAACGTCGTCGATCTGCATGAGCTCTTTGTCGGCGCACATACCGATTACCCGCTATTGCGCCGCGCGTTCGGCAATGCCGATCTCATGCTGTTCTACCGCGATCTGATCCGCAAAGCCGCGCTCGATCTCGACGAGATCGGCCTTGCGGTGCTGCAAAATCGCGTCTCCGAATCGCGCATCAGCGTCAAGGCCGAGCTGCGGGCGATCGAATACGAGCTCGAGCTGCTGCGCAAGTCGGGCGACGCGCAACGTCAGCCCGAGGCTTACGCGGCCGCATCGGCTTCGTTCAGGCGCGTCTGGAGCGGCATCCGCCTCATCGACAAGATGAAAAAAAGCCTCGCGAACGATTCGCCGACGGTGCACACCGAGCTGCGTCTCGATCCGAGCCTCACCCGGTTTCTGTCCGGCAGGCGCGTGCCGCTGCGCCAGATTTTCTCGAATCTGACCATGGCTTCGCCGAGCTTTCGCCATGCCTTGCGCGTGACGATTGCCGTTGCACTGGGGTTCGGGCTGGGCCGTGTGCTGCCGCTCACGAACGCGTATTGGATCGTGATGACGACGCTCATCATCATGAAGCCCGGTTACTCGCTCACGAAGCAACGCAATCAACAGCGTATCGTCGGCACCGCGATCGGCTGTGCTGTCAGTATCGCGTTGATTTTGCTGGTCCACTCGCCGCATGTATTGCTCGCCGTGATGTTCGCATCGATGGTCATGAGCTACAGCCTGCTGCTGTTCAACTACACGGCGAGCGTCGTATTCACATCCGCCTACGTGCTGCTCCTTTTTCATCTGCTGGCACCGGGCAGCCTGCATATCATCGGCGAACGCGCGATCGACACGGTCGTCGGCTGCGCGCTGGCCATTGCCGCGAGCCGCCTGTTTCCCTACTGGGAGTATCGCGATATCGGCAAGCTCGTGACCGAGTTGCTCGCCACTTCGCGTCAACATCTCGAGACGGCATGGTGGTGGGGCAGCCAGCCGGCCGAATCAGCGGGCTCCACGGTGACCGGCGGCAACGCTGCGGCCGCGCCCGAGCGCGGGGCGCCGGCTGATCGCGATTTTCGATATCGGCTTGCACGCAAGAACGCACATATTGCATTCGCCAACCTGGCGCAAGCATTGCGACGCATGCTGATCGAACCGGAAGCGCATCGCAAGTTCGTGCCCGAGCTCAACGATCTGCTCGTGCAAAGCCATACGCTTGCCGCGCAAATCACGGCCGCGGCGCCGCTCATACGCAGCGTCGCGGACAAAGAAGCGGAGCGCCCGCTGGCGCTGCAACGCACACTGTCGGTCGTACGCGAAAATCTGGCGAACGCGCATGCGGGCGATGCACCTAGCGCCGACCCGGCGGAGACGACTCGGCAGCTCACGCGGGAACTCGATGCGATGGTGATCGACGCCGAGCGCTCGGGCCGGCATTCGAATGAGTTCGTTCAGGAACTGAAAATCCTCGCCTTGCAATCGAAGCAGATGCTTGCGGCATCGTTTCTGATTCGCAAGGACGCGCGGACCATCGCGCTATCGCAGGACTAGCGCGTTCGCGCTGATTCCGACCGCGAACGCGCGCCAGGCCCAATGGCGCAAGAACTCATCACTGCGAAGCAGGCACGGCAGCGGGGGCCGCGCTCGCCGCGGCTGGTGCCGAAGCGTCTTGCGCTGCACGCTGCGCGCGCTCGTATTCGAGTTTGCCTCGGATCGCGTTGAACAAAAGCGTGCCGATGACGATCGACACGGCGACGACGATCAGCACCGCGACGCGCACGGTCGGGTCGGGCTTCTTGCGGGGATGGTTCACGATCGAATGCCGGAAAGGAAAGGGTTGCGTAAGCCAGGGCACGCCCCTCCCTACGCGGGCCGCATTCTACGCTCTTCGGCACGGGATGGGAGTGGGCATGTGGCGCGCCCTCTCCACTTCGTCTTACACGGCCCCCCGCGTCGCTTAGTAAGCCACCGTCGCGACCTGCCGAACGAATCGTGCGCTCTCGATTTCGTCGACGAACGCGATAGCGTAGTCTTCCGCCGAAATCGTGCTGTTGCCGTTTTCATCGGCAATCAGCTTGTCCGCACCAACCCGGAATGTGCCCTTGCGCTCGCCCGGCGCAATGATGGCGGCCGGTGCAAAGAACGTCCAATCGACATCGGTTGCCGTTCGGTAAACCCCAAGGGCATCGCGATGCGCCAGCGCATAAGCCTTGTATTGCGCGGGGAATCCTTCCGTATCCACCAGTTGCTTGCCAGGCGCTACTTCGAGCGAGCCCGCGCCTCCCACGGCGACGACGCGCTTGATGCCAGCCGCCCGAGCGATCGCCACCAATGCCTTGGCCGCGTCGGCAACCTTGCCTGCATCGTCGTGCGGCGGTGCGTATGCGCTTGCAAGGATGTCGTGACCCGCCACTGCCGCTGTCATCGCCGGTACATCGAAAAGATCGCCCTGGCGCGCCGTGATATGGGCGGCGTGTTCGACGCGTTCGGGATGGCGAGCCAACGCGCTGACCTCATGGCCGCGCCGTGCCGCTTCGGCCGCGATTCGCGAGCCGATCATGCCCGTTGCACCAAAAAGCGCAATTTTCAGACTCTTTTGCATCTTTGCTCTCCTTATCAGTAACTGAATCAGTTACATATAACATGAAAAAAACGGGCAGGGTTCGAGCCCTGCCCCATTGACGCCCTACCGAACTGCATTACCCCCGCCGCCGCATGCGTTCTTCTTCCCGTTGCGCCGACAGCACGCCGGCCGTGACGTCCGCCAGCGTCCGCGAAGCAAGGGAGGCTTCGAGGGCTCGCACGGCGTCGTCGACGACTTCGACGAGCACTGCTTGAATGTGTCTGCCAACCATGCAGTCAGGATTCGGTGTGTCCCGATGCAAACCGATCAACTTACCTTCATCGACTGCCCGATAGACATCGATCAATGCGATGTCTTTGGGCTCGCGGGCGAGCAACGCGCCACCGCCCGCGCCCAGCTGCGCCGTGGTCAGCCCAGCCGCGGCGAGCATCGAAAGCAGGCGCCTGATCAACGCCGGGTTCGTGTTCACGCTGCCAGCAATGATTTCGGACGATAGCGGCACGCCCTCTTGCAGCGACAACAAGGCGAGCACGTGAACGGCGTACGCGAAACGACTGCTCGTATTCATTCCCCGCTTTGACCCCTGGCGCGGCTTCACTGCCGCCAAATAATGTAACCATTATAATTACATTTTCGATCCGCTGCAAGTCCCTCGATGCGAAAGCGTCGTTGTCGTAATCGCATCAAAGAGCGGGAGTACACTTTGCCTGCTCGTTCCGTCCCAACGTAGTACCGACAGGAGAAAGCCCATGGCAGCGAAACAGATTCTCTTTTTGACCGGCGATTTTGCAGAGGACTACGAAACGATGGTGCCTTTTCAGGCGCTGCAGGCGGTCGGACACGTCGTACACGCGGTATGTCCGGGCAAGAAGGCTGGGGACAAGGTGAAGACGGCCATTCACGACTTCGAAGGCGACCAGACCTACACGGAGAAACCTGGGCATCAGTTTGCGCTCAACGCATCGTTCGACGAGATCGACGCGCATCAGTACGATGCGCTCGCGATCGCTGGCGGCCGCGCACCCGAGTACTTGCGGCTCGATCCCAAGGTGATCTCGCTTGTGCAACAGTTCGCGAAGGACAAGAAACCGATTGCCGCCATCTGCCATGCGGCGCAACTGCTCGCGGCGGCGGACGTGATTCGCGGCAAGCGAATTTCAGCTTATCCGGCCTGTTCACCGGAGGTTCGGCTTGCGGGCGGCGAATACGCCGATATCCCAGTGGATGCTGCCGTGACCGATGCCCCGTTCGTCACGGCACCGGCCTGG
>Ga0209672_100267_pt1 | contig 38481 bp, 35 predicted proteins | sample AraplaCol_mMS_r2_FD_184273 | JGI IMG/M metagenome (GOLD analysis project Ga0209672, IMG submission 184273) | Arabidopsis root microbial communities from North Carolina, USA - plate scrape CL_Col_mMS_r2 (SPAdes) (version 2) | ecosystem: Host-associated > Plants > Roots > Endosphere | place: USA...
GATGCGGGGGCGGGTGTGGCTATCGGCTTGCCCGACGAAGACTATGTCGCCGCGGGCGCGACGATATGCGGCAGTGCAAAAGAAATCTTTTCGCAGGCCGACATGATCGTCAAGGTGAAAGAACCCCAGCCCGTTGAAATCGCCATGTTGCGGCCCGGGCAGATCCTTTACACGTACCTCCATCTTGCGCCCGATCCTCAACAGGCCGCCGGGCTCGTCGAATCGGGTGCTGTTTGCATCGCTTACGAGACCATCACGGGCCCCGGCGGCGGTCTGCCGTTGCTGGCGCCGATGAGCGAAGTGGCGGGGCGCATGTCGATTCAGGTGGCGGCGGCCCATCTCGAGATACCGCGCGGCGGGATGGGGCTGCTGCTGGCCGGCGTGCCGGGCGTGGCCGCGGCGCACGTCGTCATTCTCGGCGCCGGCGTAGTGGGCACCAATGCGCTGCAGATGGCGGTCGGCATGGGCGCGCGCGTGACGGTCATCGATCGCGATGTGGACCGGCTGCGCCACCTCGATCTTACGTTCGGCAACCGCATTACCACGCTGCATTCGAGCGCGCATGTCATCGAGACATCGATCATGGCGGCGGACGCCGTGATCGGTGCCGTGCTGATTCCGGGTGCAGCGGCACCGCGCCTCGTCACGCGCGAGATGATCTCGAAGATGCGCAAGGGCGCCGTTGTCGTCGATGTGGCCATCGATCAGGGGGGATGCTTCGAAACGTCGCATGCGACGACGCATGCTCAGCCCACTTATGTCGTCGACGGCGTCGTGCATTACTGCGTCGCCAATATGCCGGGTGCCGTTGCGCGAACCTCGACCTTTGCGCTGAACAACGCGACGATCGCGCATGCCATCGCATTGTCGGACAAGGGATGGAAGCGCGCGCTGGCCGAGAACCCGCACTTGCGCGCCGGCCTGAATGTCTGTCAGGGGCACATCACGCACAAGGCGGTGGCCAAGGCGCTGGGTCAGCCGTTCAGGCCCGCGGAGGAATTCGCGGCGTAGGTCCGGGCGCGATCGACCGGCTCGTTGCCGCCATCATTCCGGCTGATCGCGCTCGCGCAGCAGCTCCGACAAACTGCACGGCGCGGGCTTGAGCGGGACGCGATGGCGCGTCCATCCCAGTTGCCGCCTCGGCGTCAGTGCGCGCAATCTCGTGGCGAGCCATCGGAACATGCGATACGCGCGGGGGCGCGAGAAGGCACCAGTCCAAAAGCGCCAGACGATATGCTCGCGACGGCTGTAGCGCGCACCTTGTCCGCGCAGCGGATGGACAACGGCTTCGTCCGGCGGCCGGTTTGCCTCGGTGCGCAGACGGACCAGCAGCTTGGGGATAGGGATGCGTACGGGGCACACGTCGCCGCACGCGCCGCACAACGTCGACGCGCTCGGCAAATCGGCCGTGGCATCGAGCCCGAGCAGATGCGGCGAGATGATCTTGCCGATAGGCCCCGGGTAGGTCGTGCCGTACGCATGGCCGCCGATGCGGGTGTAGACCGGGCAATGATTCATGCAGGCGCCGCAGCGTATACATTGCAGCGTGGCGCGCAGCGTCTCGTCGGCGTAGGCCTGCGTGCGTCCGTTGTCGAGCAGCACGAGGTGGACCTCGTGCGGACCGTCGAGCTCGTGGGCGCGCCGTGGACTGGAGATGAGGTTGAAATAGGTGGTGATCGGCTGGCCGGTGGCCGAGCGCGTCAAGAGGCTCGATAGTGGCACGATGTGCTCGAGCTTCGCCACCACTTTTTCGATGCCCATGATGGCGATATGCACGGCCGGTACCGTGGTCGACAGGCGTCCGTTCCCTTCGTTTTCGACGAGCCAGAGCGTACCCGTATCGGCCGCCGCGAAGTTCACGCCTGAAATGCCGATGTCGGCTTCGGCGAAGGCGCGCCGCAACGCGCGGCGCCCCGTCTGGATCAGTTCATCGACATCTTCCGTGTAGGGCGTATCGGGAATGTGCGCCTCGAAAAGCTTGCCGATCTGGCCGCGTGTCTTGTGTATCGCCGGCATGACGATATGCGACGGCTTTTCGCCCGCAACCTGGACGATATATTCGCCCATGTCCGATTCGATGCACTCGATGCCACGCGCGCCGAGGTAATGGTTGAGCTCCATCTCCTCGCTCGCCATCGATTTTCCCTTGATGATTTTGCGTGCGCCGCTGGCCGTGGCGATCCGATGGATGATGCGATTCGCTTCATCGGCCGTTTCGGCCCAATGCACGTGGACGCCTGCCGCGGTGAGCTTTGCTTCGAGCTCGACGAGCAGCTCGGGCAAGCGGCCCAGTGCATGTTGCCGGACGGCTTCACCGAGATCGCGCAGCGCCTCGAGTTCCTCCACATCGGGGAATTGAACGCTACGCTTCGCCTGAAGAAAATCCATCGCCCCGCGAAAACTCTTGCGCAACGCTTCATCTTGAAGCGCCGCTCGCGCGCGTGCCTTGAAGTCCGTGGGAGGAACGAAATGAACGGGTGCGCTGGTCATTGGTCCGCTCCGTCGGCCTCGATACGGTCGATCACGATGACAACCCACATCCAGCGCGGACCGTGCGCGCCATAGGCGAGCGTCTGCTGAATGTCCGAGGTCTTCGAGGGTCCCGAAATCAACACGAGATTGGTCGGCATGCCCGCGCTCCAGCGCTCGGTTTTCGCCGCGGAGTGCAAATCCGGATGCAACGAACTCGCGCGTACGAGGGCGATATGCAGCGGCGGAACGAGCGACATCGTGCGCGGCGAGCCGCGATCGGGCGCCACGATCAGCGTGCCGGTGGCGGCGATGCCCGATCGGGCCACCGTGAACCCCGCATCGACTGTTTCGAACAGCTCGCGTTTCCAGGCTTCGATCGGGGCCGCGAACGGCAACGCTTCGATCGAGTCGGGCAGAGCGCCGGTCAGCGCCGCGCCTTCCGGCGTTTCAGGATCGATCAGCAAGCGTTGGACGCCGGCTGCCGTCAGCCGCTCGGCAAGCTGCGCAGGCCATGATGCGGCACTTGCACAGATCACCTCCGCATGAGCCGTCGTCAAGGCGGCACGCATGGCATCGACGCTTTCCGGAATGGACATGGGCCGCGTGGGGCGCCGCGCTGAATAATGGGCGTTGATCGCCGTGTCGATCTCCGCCACGCCGATAGGAGGCTGAGCGCCGGCTGCGCGCAGCTTCCCGAGGATTCGTTCGCGTGCGCTGAGCGTGGTCATAGCGTTGCCCCTTGTTTCGTTCGAACGGGCTCGTTTTGCCCGGATGCTCGTTGCGCGGGTTCCGCTTGCGTCGGCTGGGCCGATCGTTTCGTCCCTGCCGGCGCGCTGTTTCCACCGGTTCGGCGCCAAAGGAAACTCGCGAGATGCTCGACCGCGAGCGGGGCATCCTGATGGGCGGCGGCATGCCCGATATTGAGCAGACATCCGCAGTCGGCTGAAACGAGTTTGTCGCACCCTGTCGCACAAGCCGAAGCGACCTTGTCGCGCACCATCGCGCCCGAGATATCCGGGTGTTTGAGCGAGAAAGTCCCGCCGAATCCACAGCATTCGGATTCGCGCTCGTGCTCGATGCGTGTGACGCCAGGCAGCGTATCGACGAGCGCGACGCCATGTGCGCGCGTGCCCATTTCCCGTCGTGCGGCGCACGAGGTGTGGAGCACGATGCGCTCCGGGCTTGTCGCGGCGCTCGAGATCACCGCCGAGTAATCGACCTTCAGCACGTGCAGCAGGAACTCGCTCAGCTCGTAAGTCCGCGCGGCGATATCGGCGGCTCGGCGGCTCGCGGCAGCGTTGCCCGCGAAAAGCTCGGGCCAATGATGGCGAATCATCCCCGCGCACGATCCGGAAGGCACGACGATCGGCCACGGGGCGCTGAACAGCCCCATCTGCGCATGCGCGACGATGCGGGCCTGCTCGGGATTACCGCTGCTATAAGCGGGCTGCCCGCAACAGCTCTGAGCGCGCGGAAAATGCACGGTCAGCCCTTCGCGCTCGAGGAGACGAACGGCATCGAGCCCGGCTTGCGGAACGAACAAATCGACGAGGCAGGTCGCGAATAAATAAACGTGGTCGGGCCGTTCGATCGGATAGTGCCGTGCCTGCATGTCGATCTCCAAAACGCAGCCGGTCCGCCGCGTGAATGCGTGCGGCGGTGGTCATGTCCTCTTCCGCGGATTCGTACGCCGCGAGTTTGCGCAAACGACTTGCGAGGCAGGCCGTTGCGCGCATAATCGCTGCATTTGCGCGCCGGCTCAAATTGGTTGGACCACCGGCGCGGGACACGCCGCCTGAGCGGCAACGGGGCGCAACGATATGACGACGAAAGAGCGCAGTCCGGCGCGCGGCCGAGTGGAATCGGTCATGCGCAGCCTGGAGACGTCGATGCTCGATGGGACGTGGCCGGCGGGTGCCCGCTTGCCTGCCGAGCGCGCGCTGGCCGCCGAACATGGGGTCGCCCGCAATACGATCCGTGAAGCCATCCAGCGGCTGGCTGCGCGCGGGTTACTGGTGAGCCGGCGCGGCGCCGGCGTGTTCGTGACGGACCGGCTGCGCACCGGCATCGCCTCGTCGCCCTGGGGACAATTGGTTGCCGACCATCCTGTTTTGCGTGACGACATTCTGGAGTTTCGTCGCGTGCTGGAAGGCGCGACAGCGTATTTCGCGGCCTTGCGGGCGACAGCGGACGACCGCAAGCGCATAGGCGCAATGCTTCGCGAGCTCGATGAAGCCCGCCGCGACAACGATATGGCTCGTGAGGCCAATGCCGACACGCGGCTTCATGCGGCCATTGCAGCCGCATCGCACAACGCGATGTTTTTGCACCTGCATACGAGCGTGATCGGTCTGTTACGCGAGCACATTACGACGAGCGGGACGGGGCTCAGGCAACAGGACGACGAGGCGTCGCGGCTTTTGCTGATGCAGCATCGGACGCTTTGCGAGGCCATTTGTGCGCGCAAGCCGGAAGAAGCGCGCACGGCGATGCAAACGCATATCGACTTCGTACGGAGCCGGCTGGGCCCGATGCGTGACCGATCCTGATGTCCTGACTATGCCGCGATCTCAGCGTCATGCGGCGATATCCCGATGCTGCCGGCGAAGGCGGCCGGCACCGGTGCCACGACGCCCGGATTGCGCGCGGACACCGCATAGCTTTCTGGCCAATACCGGTTCAGCTCGGCCAGCACGGCGTGCTTGACGGCGTTGTCGCCATGCTGCCCCACGATGAACGTCGTGCGTCGATTCAGATTGCCCGCTGCCGTGTGGTAGCGCAAAAGCGCTACGGCCAGCGTCGAGGCGATTCCTCGCGGGCGCTCGGATTTCGGCGGATTCGCGCAGACGCGATCCTCGTGGAAGTCGAGTGCATTGGCGGATACGTCATAGCCGGCATGCGGCGCGAATACGCCGTTCGCAATCGCTTCATCGATGAGCCGATGCGCTTGTTCGCTGTCGCCCGCGCTCGCATACGCCGAGATGACGGCGCTGTAGCTCGTTGCATTGGGCCGGGTGGGCGCGCCGTTTGTACCGAGACGTTTTGCCGTCTTCAACAGCTCATGCGCTTGCTGCGGACGGCCGCCTTTGCCGCAAGCCACGATTGCCGCATTGAACGCGGCGATGTCCGGTCGAATCGATGGATCGCAGGCGGCCATATCGATGAGTTCGGTCAACAAGGCCATTGCCTGATCGACCCGGCCCGCCTTCCCGCTGGCGGCGATCACCGCACTGTAGCTGGCGACGGAGGGACGCATCGACGCGTCGCGCCGCGCGAGTTCCTTGAGTTCGTTCAGGAGCGCGAGCGCATCATCGGCGCGGCCTGCTTTCTCACAGGCACCGATTGCCGCGTTGTAGGTCGTCACCGTCGGGCGCATTGACGAATCGCGCTCGCCGAGGCCTCTGAGCTTGTCCAGCAGCGCTAGCGCTCCGTCGCGCCGGCCGCCGTTTGCGCATGCGAAGATCGCTGAGTTGTAGGTGATGAGATCGACGCTTATCGACGAATCGGCGAGCGCGAGGCGCTCGAGTTCTTCGAGCAGGCGGAGCGCATCGTCGGCACGTCCTGCCTTGCCGCACGCGTAAATGGCCGAGTTGTATGTAATCGCATTGAGCCGGACGGGCTCGCCGCGCGCCGCGCGGGTTTTGACTTCATGAAGCAAAGCAAGCGCTTCATCCGCCAGCCCTGCCTTCGCGCATGCGGAGATGGCCGCGTTATAGACGATCTCGTTGGGACGCATCGCCGGATCGTGCGCGCCGATGCTTTCGAGTTCTTGCAGCAGCGCCAATGCCTCACGCGCACGGCCTGCTTTTGCACAAGCGGAGATCGCGGCACCGTAGCTGACGATGCTTGGGCGCAGGGCGGGATGCTTCCCGGCCCGTTGCTTCAATTCGTCGAACAGTGCAAGCGCCTGGTCCGGTTGCCCCGCGTTGCCGCACGCTGAAATGGCCGCGTTATAGGTGAACAGGTCCATCCGCATGGACGGATCCCGTTCGCCCAGTTGCTGGAGTTCGGCAATCAAAGCGAGCGCTTCCTCGGATCGCCCGGCCTTGCCGCAGGCCGATATCGCTGCGTTGTACGTGATCAGGCTCGGACGTATGCCGGCATCCTTGAGGGCGTTGAACAAGCGCATGTTCGTGGCGAAACTGCCGCCGCGCTTGAGCAGCGATGCCGTGACTTTTTGTACCTCGAGCTCCGATCGCTTGCCGCTACGGTAAGCGTCGATGACGGCTTTGTTCGAGCGTGTGTCGGCGCGGTCCGATCCCGCCTCGGCCATGTCGCGTGCCCCGGCGTCTATCGAGGGTTTGGGCGATGGCAGCGAGGCGAGCGAGCGCAGCGACTCGAGGCGGCCGTGCGCCTGCGTATCGGCGGATTGCGCGCAATTCCGCAATCGGAGGGCGCCGCGGTTTTCCGCGCTTTTCGTTGGACGAGAGGCAATATCGCCACTCGATGCCGTCGTTGGGGCGGCGATAAAATCGCGCTCCGCCTTTGGGCGAAGCTGTGCGGTATCGGCCGAGGCGGGAGGATTCGAGGTGCCCGAGGGCACGTTTGCCCGCATTCTCCGTGCGCCTTCCACGCCTCGATTCGGGGCCGCCTGACCGTCTTTGAGCGCCGTGAGCAGCCCGTTCGGCCGCGCGATGCGGCTGCTCGAAGGCTCTCGTCGAGCGCCGTTGCCCGCAGTGGAGTCAGGTGGCGAATTGCCGGCCTGGATGACCGGTGCGCCGGCAATTCTCGTCAGACTCATTGACTCGTTCCGCGGATGCAAAACCACCATCACGCCAGGGCGGCGCGATACGCGAGTGCGTTTTCGAGGGATTCCCGAACGCCGTCGCCGAGACTACAGGTGATGGCCTTGCGGTGACGATCGAGCCGGCGAAAAAATGGCTCGCAAAGTGAAATGCGCGACGGGGCCTGGTGGAGGCGGCCCGTCGCTTTGCGGCTCGTCAGCGGTGGTCTGCGAATGAAAGAAGTGCGCGTGAGTCGTCTGTGCGCCTCGCGCGCATGGGGCGTCGAGCCTCGATGGGGAGATGCCGAACGCCCTCGGCCAATCTCAAGGCGTGATCTTGGCCGTCGACAGCAACCAGCCCAGTGAAACGCTATACCAAAGGGGCGCCGTGACTTCGAGATTGATGTCATGCCCTGAGGCGGGAACGACGAACGAAGTGACGCTGGGGCTTGCGCTGTAATACGGCTTTTCGGCACTCTGCAGCGATGCCGAGCTCGAGCAATCGGCCGCGCCGTTGCCGCAAAAGATCACGTCATCTTGCCCGTCAACGATCAAAATCGGCACGTTGATGAAGGCCGAGTAATACATGGCGGAACCTGGGCCCGTTGCGAACACGCCGTTGAGCTCCGTCTGCGTGGCCGTCTGCTTCGTCTTTTCGTCGAGCTGAACGACGTTCGGATCGGTCGTCGCCGGGTAATAGAACATCGCGTTGCGCGCACCGGGTCGCGTGGTCAGATAGCCGGCATCGAGCCCGAGGTTTTGAAACGCGGGATCTTGCTGCGCGGGGTAGATATCCTGCGAAAGGATGGTGCCGATCGTCGTACTCATCTTGTGCCCGATGCCGGTCAGGATGACGGCGTCGACATCGCGATATTGGCCGGCTTCGACCCACGACGTATACGATCCAAGCGAATGGCCGGCCAACACGACGTGCTTGAACGCGTAGCCGTTGATCTGCCCTTGCCGCAGCGCCTGCACCAGCTCGTGCGCGACATAACCGTTCGAGTTCACCGAAATATCGGTGCTGACCGGGTGGGAGCTGAGTCCGTCGCCGATCCGGTCATAGACGAACACGGCATAACCTGCGTTCGTCATGAAGTTTCGATACGAATACAGTTGGGGAATGTACGGCCAATCCCAATAGTTATGGTCGTACGTGGCTCCATGGACGGTCAGGATGACCGAGTTGGCCTGGCCCGAGGCCGGCAGGCAGAGTTTGCCGGAAACCGAATAGGCTTTGGGGCCGCCCTCGGCCAGCGCCACCGGCACCGTCACCGGGTGACAGGTCGTTGCGGCGCTGACTTGTGCGAACGCGTTATCGCAAACGAATGATGACAAGCCGAGCGACGCGATCGCTATCAGCAGTTTCGATGCGCGGGAAAAGCGCGTTCCCGCGCGTTGCGCGGCTTGCCGAATCGACGTTCCAATCATGTTTCACCTCTTTCAAAGAAAGTTGAGGACGAGCGACGACATCCGTTGCGTGATCGGCTCAAGGAGCGATCCTGGCGGTGGAGAGCAGCCACTGAAGCGAAGCCGCGTACCAAATCGGCGCGGTGACTTCGAGGTTGATGTCGTGCCCCGAAGCGGGGACGACGAACGCGGTGACACTCGGGCTCGCGCTGTAGTACGGTCGCTCGGCGCTTTGCAGCGACGCAGAACTCGAGCAATCGGTACCGCCGTCGCTGCAAAAGAGAAAGTCGTTTTGTCCGTTGACTATCAGGATCGGCACATTGATCAAGGCGGAGTAGGACACCGCCGAGCCGGGACCGGTTGCGGAAATATCGTTGGTCTCCGTTGCGGACATCGTCTGCTTCGATTTTTCGTCGAGCTGGACCACGGTCGGATCGGTCGTGGCGGGGTAATAAAACACCGTTGCGCGCGTACCGGGGCGCGTCGTCAGGTACCCCGCATCGAGTCCGAGATTCTGGAATGCCGGGTCCTGTTGCGCGGGATAGAAGTCTTGCAACGCCGCGGCGCTTGCGGCCGCGCTGACCTTGTGCGTGATGCCGGTCAAGATGACGGCGTCCACGTCATGGTATTGGCCTGCTTCCATCCACGACGTATACGATCCGACCGAATGACCGGCCAGCACGACATGCTTGAACGTGTAGCCGTTGATTCGCCCTTGCCGCAGCGCTTGCACCAGTTCGTGCGCGACGTAGCCGTTGGAGCTCAGCGTGATGTCGGTGCTGAGCGGATGGGAGCTGAGTCCATCGCCGATCCTGTCATAGACGAAGACCGCATACCCCATGCTCGTCATGAAATTCCGGAACGAGTAGAGCTGCGGAATGTATGGCCAATCCCAATATCGATGGTCGTAAGTTCCGCCATGGACGGTCAGGATGACCGAGTTCGCCTGCCCCGAAGCGGGCAAGCAGAGTTTGCCGGACACGGAGTACGCCTTCGGCCCGCCGTCGGTCAGCGCTACAGGTACCGTGACTTGTTGACAGCTTGTCGCGGGGCTTGTTTCAGCGAGGGCATTCCCGCAGAACAGCAACGGCAGGCCGGCCAAACCCATCGCGAGCAGGCGTTTCGATGCATGGGAAAAGCGATTTCCGATCGTTATTGCGGTTTCACTGACTGACCTGCTGATCATGTTTCATCCCTTTTCGGAAAGATTGAGGGCGAGCGGAGACATCGCTGAGCGGCGGGCCGCAGCGGGCAATGCGCAAAGCGCTTCGAATACCGGATCAGGCCGTTATGAAACGAATGGGGATGCCGCGCGCCGCGTTGGCGACAGCGATGGCAGGACCGGAGCTTATGGTAGACAGGCGCCCGGTTGCCGGCGACGCTGATCCTCGTAGAATGGGTGCCATTAAGGGGTGGGCACCACGCCTGTCATACGGCGCGCGCGCTTTGCGCATACAGAGAAACGGCGCCTCGGCTTCAGCAGCTCATTAAAGATCTGATGAACCCCGCCGTTAAACGGACGGAGGGCAACGATTTGGCAGTTCGCTTTTGACGGACCGTACACAGGAAAAAACAATGCTTCGGGGGATATTGAAAGCCGTCGCCGCGCTCGCATGCTGTTACGCGATCGGCGCGTCGGCGAACGGACCCAGTCCCGCGGTGGCGACGATCGATGTACTGCAATCGCCCGAGCGGGCCGCGGGCATCGTTGCCGACCATCAGCGCGACAGTTATCGATCCGTCGTTGACGCTTATCGGGCCGCGTTGGAACAACATCCTCACGATGTGTCGCTCGCGGTTGCGCAATGTGGCTTCATTCAGCGCTTTGCATGGTCGGAGGACCTGGACTGGAGCGATGTGGCCGTGAAGGATTTCACCGCTTGCCAGCGTATGCTCGACGAGCGCTTCGCGGGCCAGCCCGAGTCCGCGCTTTTCGTGCTCGAGCATCGCTATGGAAAAGAGGCGGTGACCTATGGCGAGCCGCTCCTCGCGCATTCGTCCGACTGGCCGCAGGCGCAGCGCACGCGGCTTCATGCCGCGCTGTCGCGCGCCTATTCGGTCGCCAAAGACGACAAGCGCGCGGGCGAGGAGGCGCTGCGCACGATTGAGCTCGATCCCTCGAACCCGTGCCTCGTCGAGGCGCTGCGTTATCTCGTGCGATCGAAGCGTACGGCCGAGGCGCAACGGCTGCTGGCCGGCGCACCCGTCGCGAAGACGATCTGGTTGGAAGCGCAACGGATCAACACGGCGGCCGAATTGTTCGCTGGGCCGCAAGCGCGCGACGAACTCATGCGTGCGCGGCACGCCGGGTTGAAAATCGACGCCTATACGTCGGCACGTGCCCTCTTTCGAGCGGGCGATGTGTCAGGCGCCGAAGCGGCGCTGGCGACGCAAAAGCAGCCGTCGAAATTCATGACGCCGCAGAACCGGCAGCTTCGACTCGATGTAGCGTTCAACGCGGGCAACTCGCTCGCCGCAGCGGACCTGCTGCGCGACGAATACGATCGGACGCACCAGGCCCTGCCGCTCGTTTCGGCCTACGCGCACTTGCTCGATCTTTCGCCGAAGATGCTGATGCGTCCCGACCTTTTTCCGCTGGCCGGCGCTCTGATTTTCTACGCCGTGCTGCTGGTTGCCGCGCCCGGTGTGCTGCTGTTCCCGGTCCACTATCGTGGTCTCGTGCGGGCACGGGCACAAAAATTCGGCGAGCCGCTTTTCGGTCGCATCGGATTGCGGCATGCATGGTGGGCCTTGTCGCTGCTGTTCTTTGCGCTTTATTTGTTTGGCGGATTCCGTGTGGGTACGGCGTCGCTATCGCCGGCTCAGAGCATGGTCTTGCGCGAGGGCTGGCAACGGGGTGTGGCGATCTCGTACCTCTGGTCGCTGGCGGTCATTGCGTTCGGTCTCGCGTGGATTGCAGTGCGATTGTCGTGGCGCGAGTGGCTCGGCAGCGGCGAGTGGAAAAAGGCATGGTTCGTCCCGGCCGCCCTCTATCTCGGATGGTGCCTGTTGAAGTTCCTCGCCAGCCGTCACGTCATGCCCAGCGGTGGGCCGGGCGTCGCCTGGCAATTGGCGTTCATTACTGGCGCGTATTCGATAGGCGGTCTGGCGCTGCCGTTGCTGATCTTTGCGGTAGCGGTGCCAATTACAGAGGAACTGATCTTCCGCGGTTGCCTGCTGGGGGGATTGTCGCGCCACATCAGCTTCGGGTGGGCCAACGTATTGCAGGCCGCGCTGTTCGCGGCGCTTCATCAGGATATGTCGCATTTCGGGCAGCGCTTTGTCCTTGCACTGATCGCGGGATGGTTGGTGAGGAAGACCAAGGGGCTTGCGGTGCCGATTGCCATGCACGGCGTCGTCAATATGTTGTTCGTCTTGGCCGTGGTTCGAAACATCTGAACGCCGAGCTTTCATTGTGTAATGAAAGCCGAAGGACCGTAGGGCACGACGAAGGGCAGAAAAAACATGTTTGCCATATGGTTGCACAATCCGGCCACTTGAACGCGGATAACGTCCGCTTGATGGAGGTCGCAGATGAGCGAACTGAACCGCGTCGGTGGCGGTCGAACGCAGCCGCCTGTCGCCCCAGGCCCAAGCCGAGAGGAGAAGCGCGAGGCGCCGCGCGCCAGCGTAACGTCGATCAAAGGTGCGCTTGCTGATATCGCGGGGAAGGCTCGGCCGATCGCGGGGGCGATCCGCGGGGCGGCGGCGGAGACCGCAACTTCGATTCGGCAATCCTCGGCGTGGGCAACGGCGTCCGACAGATTGAGAACGATGGCGCGCGATCGGTTGATCGCTGCGTCCGACGCGGGCTTGATCGACCGACTTGGACGTGTGAAAGACGCGCTCGCTCAGGCGGCCGAAAAAGCTGTAGTCGCGCGTGCCGTGGGTCCCAATCTGAAGACGTTGCTCGGCAATATCAATCCGCTCGATGCCGCGATCGACGATCATCAGCGCGAACAAATGCTGAGCGCTATAAAAAAGCTCGACTTGAAGGCGGAAATCGCAACTCTGGACGACACCGGCGAGTTCCGTGCTGCGGATAGAGAAGTTTTCGAACAGATTTATATGGAAAACTTCCCGGCCGCGGAGGCGGTGCCCATGGAGACGATCCGCGCTGCGATGGCAAATCGAAGGGCCAACGGCACGGAGCTCGACGGCAAACGCTTCACGCTGTGCTATACCGGCAAGTTGCCAGGGGAAGCGGAGCGGCGGCCACTCGCATTCGCCCAGGGCGGCACGCTCGATGCGGGCGAACACGGGATGGTCAGCTTTGCGGAGTATCTCGCCGTTCAGGATGATTTCCGCGGGAACGGCATGCTGCATGTGATGTTGGGCTTCGTCAACGCATCGGCAATGGCGGCCGTCGCCAAGCATAACCAAGCTACCGGCGAGAACAAGGCAATGCTTGGCGCTGTATGGGAAATCGATCCGCTGGGCCGTGGGGAGGATTCGAAGGACCGTCTTTACACGATCCAACGCAACCGAATCTACGACCATGCCGGTGCACTGGTCGTCATGGGCGAAACCAGCGATGGGCAACGTGTGCCCGTGCACGCCCAACCCGATGTCACACCCACCGGTGACACAGGAAATTGGCATCTGCATTTCGTCTACCGGCCCAATCCCGGCAGCCCCGCATTCGACAAGGCGGCGCTCGTGGCCGCGAGCCAGAGCTACGACGGCTACTTTCGCGACTGGGCCGCGACCGCTCAGCCTGGCGTCAACGAAACCACGATCGTCGAGGCAGCTCAGTACAAGGCCGAGCAGCACGCGCAATTTGATCACATCGTCCTGATGAAGCCGAGCGAAGCGCCCAGCGACTCGGACATGGCGCGAGGCGATCCGCTCATCGCAGAGATCGTGGCCGAAGAGTACGGCTTGACGAGGGCAGATGGGCAGCCCTACAAAGAAGTGGATTTCGCGGATTCCACGGTCAGAAATGTGATCGCCGATCAAGCAGCGGCGGCGTTCGAGAGCGAACGCGAGGCGGCCGCCGCAGCCGTTAAGTAAAGCGAGCGGCCCGTCATGGGCCGCCCCTCTGGTTGGGCAATGACGCCGATAGCTTCCGTCAATTCGATTGATAATGACAATCAAATTCACGGATCGATAGCTTCGCGTCATACTGCACTCACTTTCCAACCCAACCAGAGGATTCACGCGAAATGTCGATCATCAACAGTCAAGTCAAGCCGTTCAAGGCCACCGCTTATCACAATGGCGACTTCGTGACGGTCACGGACGAGACCCTCAAAGGCAAATGGTCTGTCGTTTTCTTCTATCCGGCCGACTTCACGTTCGTTTGCCCGACCGAGCTCGGCGATCTGGCTGATCGCTATGCCGAATTCCAAAAGCTTGGCGTCGAAATCTACAGCGTGTCGACCGATACGCATTTCACGCACAAGGCCTGGCACGACACGTCGGACACGATCGGCAAGATCAAGTATCCGATGATCGCCGACCCGACGCGTGCCATCGCGCAAAACTTCGATGTCCTGATCGAGGAGGAAGGCTTGGCGCTGCGCGGTACGTTCGTGATCAACCCCGAAGGCCAAATCAAGCTCTGCGAAGTCCATGACAACGGCATTGGCCGCGATGCGGGCGAGCTGCTCCGCAAGGTCCAGGCTGCGCAGTATGTGGCAGCGCATCCGGGCGAAGTCTGCCCCGCGAAGTGGACGCCGGGCGCCGAAACGCTGACGCCGTCGCTCGACCTCGTCGGCAAGATCTAAGCCTCTCGTCTTAAGCTCGACGCGGCGCCACGCCATGGCGTCGCGTCCAGCCTGCCCCGTTCCGCCCCAATCGAATACCGGATAAGCCATGCTCGACGCGAATCTCAAGACCCAACTGAAAACCTATCTGGAAAAAGTCACGCGGCCGATCGAGATCGTCGCATCGGTCGACGACTCGGCGAAATCCCAGGAGCTGCTTGCGCTGTTGAGCGATATCGCGGCGTTGACCGAGCGCGTCACCGTCATCGAGCGGCGCGACGACGACGCGCGCAAGCCCTCGTTTTCGATCGGCGAGCCGGGCAAATCCGCCGGCATCCGATTTGCCGGCATTCCCATGGGACACGAATTCACATCGCTCGTCCTCGCGCTGCTTCAAGTGGGCGGCCATCCCGTGAAGCTCGACGAAGCGGTCATCGAACAAATCCGTGAGCTCGACGGCGATTACACATTCGAGACGTATTTCTCGCTGAGCTGCCAGAACTGTCCGGAAGTCGTGCAAGCATTGAACGTGATGGCGCTCATCAATCCGCGCATCCGTCATATTGCGATCGATGGCGCGCTGTTTCAACACGAAGTCGAATCGCGTCAGATCATGGCCGTGCCCACGATGTTCCTCAACGGCGAGGTGTTCGGGCAAGGCCGCAGCGGCGTGAAGGACATTCTCGCCAAGCTCGACGGCAATGCGGGCGCGAAGGCGGCCAAGGCGCTCGAAAAGAAGCCCGTTTTCGACATGCTGATCGTGGGTGGCGGCCCCGCGGGCGCTGCTGCCGCGATTTATGCGGCACGCAAGGGCATCGCCACCGGAGTCGCGGCCGAACGCTTCGGCGGCCAGGTGCTCGATACGCTTGCCATCGAGAATTTTGTCTCGGTGCAGGAAACGGAAGGCCCGAAGTTCGCCGTCGCGCTCGAAGAGCACGTGAAGCGCTATGAAGTCGACATTATGGATGCGCAACGTGCGCAAGCACTCGTGCCGGGTGACATCAACGAAATTCATCTCGCCAACGGTGCGGTGCTGAAGGCGCGGACCATCGTGCTGGCCACCGGCGCGCGCTGGCGTGAAATCGGCGTGCCGGGCGAACGCGAGTATCGCAACCGCGGTGTCGCGTATTGCCCGCACTGCGACGGACCGCTCTTCAAAGGCAAACGTGTGGCCGTCATTGGCGGGGGGAATTCAGGCGTCGAAGCGGCGATCGATCTCGCCGGTATCGTGCGTGAAGTCACGTTGCTCGAATACGGCGAGACGTTGCGCGCGGACGAGGTCCTGCAACGCAAGCTGCGCAGCCTGCCGAATGTGACGGTGGTGACGCGGGCGCAGACGACTCAGATCGAAGGCGACGGCAGCAGGGTGACGGCGCTCAGCTATAACGACATGCGTGCGGATCAGATAAAGCGCATCGAACTCGAAGGCGTGTTCGTGCAAATCGGGCTCATTCCGAACACCGAATGGTTGAAGGGAGCCGTGGAGCTGTCACCGCGCGGCGAAATCGTCGTCGATGCGAAGGGAGCAACGTCGGTACCAGGCGTCTTCGCGGCCGGTGACGTCACGACGACCCCGTTCAAGCAGATCGTGATTGCAGTCGGCGAAGGGGCGAAAGCGTCGTTGGGTGCCTTCGATTATTTGATTCGCAGCGGCATGGAGCAAGCGGTCAGCGCGCCCGCGAATCGGGAGGCTGAAGCGGCGCTCGCTTGAGCGCGGGCGTAAAGACCTTAAGAGGGGCGACGACCGGCGGGCACCGCTTTCATTGAAGCGGTGCCCGCCGTTTTTATTTTGCCGGTTACCGGCGACGCCGCCAGTACTGTTTCAGCTCCAGTCATCCATATCGTGCTTGATCGAGTGACGGTTCGCGATCAGCGTCTCCACGCTCGGCTCGTTGCTCATGGCGCGCTGGATGGCGAGCTTGGTCGCTTCATAGTTGGTGCGATACATATCCTTCTTGTCGAGATCCGGGTCCGTCACGCAACGCGGATCGATCCAGACGAGACTGATGATGCAAAGCTCGTTGGCCTGGTCTTTCGGCAAGATGCCTTCGATCAGGCAGTCGACGACGGCATCCGCCGTGGCCGATTGCACGACGCCGCCGAAGAGTTCGATGGTGGCCATATCCTTTAACGTCACCTTCGGAACGATGATCGTGGCGGGGCGCACCATTTGGTTGCAGGCGCGAATGGCGAACATCGCCGTATGGCCTTTCGTTTGCGCCATCATGTTGGCGAAGGCGTGCCCGACCGGGCCATCGACGCGGCCAATCAGAATCTCGGGCATCGCATCTGTGGCTTGGCCCGGCGCCGCGAAAACGGTCGCTTCGCCGGCGCGGAAGGTCAGATCAATGGGCATGGGAATCGACTCCTTGGAAAGTGCTGTGACAAACGATCGGGATATCGTGATCCTGACGATCGGAAGGGGACGATGAATGCAATGTTGATGCCTGCGGCTCAAAGGCACACGCCGCCGCTGGCTCGCGCGGGTTGCAGAAGCAAAGTGTCCGCGTTCCGGTACACAATGATCCGCCGCGACGGGGGGCGGCCGCTGCCACTCTCGGCGCCGTTGCCGCTATTGCCGCTCTTCCTGCTATTGCCCGATGAGGTGAAGCACGATATCGCGCGTATGGGCTTGTCGCCGATGCTCGAACACGTAAATGCCTTGCCAGCTGCCCAGCACGAGGCGGCCGTTTTCGAGCGGTACGGCGAGCTGGACTTGCGTGAGCGCGCAGCGCAAGTGCGCGGGCATGTCGTCGGGGCCCTCGGTGTCATGCTCGTAGCGGTTCGGGTCTTCGGGGGCGATCGTCTCGAAGTAGCGCTCGAGATCGCGGCGCACCGAGGGGTCCGCATTTTCCTGGATCAACAACGACGCCGACGTATGGCGGCAAAAAACGGTGAGCAGACCGTTGTGAACCTGTTGCCTATCGACGAACTCGCGAACCTGAGTCGTAATCTCGACGAGTCCTCGGCCGCGCGTGCCGATATGCAGGTGTTCGAGGGCTTGGCGCATTTCGGTTCCTCCTGAACGACATCCCCAGTCAAAGGTAACATGCTCTTTGGAAGAGTTCGCGAGCCAACTATAGGAGTGAATAAGCGAATGGAAATTGCAATACGGGATGCGCGGCCCGATGACGCGTCCGTCATCCTCGACTTCATCAAGGAATTGGCGACCTACGAAAAGGCTGCGGATCAGGTCGTTGCGACCGTCGATTCGATCAAAAGCGGTCTGTTTGGCGACGGCGCGCATATCCATGCCCGCCTTTGCGAAGTGGACGGGCAGCCGGCGGGCTTCGCCCTTTATTTTTTCTCTTTTTCGACGTGGCAGGGGCGCAAGGGCCTTTATCTCGAGGACCTCTATGTGACGCCCCGTTTTCGCGGCTCGGGCGCGGGCAAGCGGTTGCTGCACGATCTCGCCAGGATCGCCGTGAATACCGGATGCGGACGTTTCGAGTGGAGCGTGCTCGATTGGAACGAGCCGGCCATTCGGTTTTATGAATCCGTTGGCGCGAAACCGCAAAGCGAATGGGTGCGCTATCGGCTGACCGGCGATGCGTTGCAAGCGTTCGCGGACGATCGCGAAGTCAAGACCGATTGAGTGCGATCAAGTGCGATCGCGCGCGGCATTGATTGCCGCGTCGCGCCGGGCAGGCGATCTTCCTTATCGACCGTTCATTTGCGGCAGGCGGCAATAGCCTGCTGCCACGCATCCTGCCCGGAAGGATTTTGAAAAAACGCCTCGATGTCGGCATGCGCGTCATTGAGGGCGCGTGCGCGGCATTTCGCCTCTTCGGCAGGGATCGTTGGCGAGACTGCCCAAAGTATCAACGCGCACGACGCGGCGAGGACGAGGGCGACCGAAACCCCGATCGCCCAATGCCACGTTTTTCGATACGCGACGTCGAGGGCGGGCGACGAAGACGAGCGGCAATACCAATCGGAAGGGCGCATATCGGCTCCGGGCTGTGCGACGACTGCACTGAGGACGAGCCGATTTTCCGCATATCGATAGAATAGGAAAAGTTGAAATTTCCAACGGCGAACTTCAGCTTTTGCAAACTTCAAAATGGAAGGCCGATATGCGCGAAATAAGTCTCGATCGACTGCGTACGCTCGTTGCCATTGCCGATTGCGGCTCTTTCGCGCAAGCGGCGCGCAAGCTCCATCTCGCGCCGCCCACGGTGAGCCTCCACATCACGGAGCTGGAGGACCGTATCGGTGCGCCGTTGTTGTTGCGAAAGCGGGCACAGGTGCGCCCCTCGCCGATCGGTGAAACGCTCCTGAAGTACGCCAGGCGTTTGCTGGACGAGGCGGAGCATGCATTGGAGGACGTGCGCCGGCAAGTGCAAGGGCTCGGCGGACGGGTGCGTCTGGGCGCGTCCACGGGTGCGATCGCCCATCTTTTGCCGCAGGCGCTCGAAGCGTTGGGGCGCGATCATCCGGGAATCGATGTCCAGGTCGCGGTGCAAACTTCGCAGGAGGCCCTGAGCGCGCTGTCGCGCGGGGCGCTCGATATCGGTCTCGTCGCGCTGCCGCAGGCATCCATCGCGGGCCTGAGCATCAAGCCGTGGCGGCGAGATCCCGTCATGGCCTTCATGCCGGCACATTGGGAGCCGCCGGCGCGTGTAACGGCGCAGTGGCTTTGCGCGCAGCCGCTGATTCTCAACGACGCCTCGACGCGCCTGTCGCGCCTGACGAACGAATGGTTCGCGGCGGCCGGACAGCGGCCCGTGCCGCGCATCGAACTCAACTTCACCGATGCAATCAGGAGCCTCGTTGCGGCCGGGTACGGTGCGGCGCTGTTGCCGCACGAGCGGACGGCGCCCCCGCCCGATCAGCGCGTGACGATGCGGCCGCTGCGTCCCCCACTCTGGCGGCAATTGGGCATCGCGCATCGAGCCGGCGAAATCGACCGGCCGACGCAGTTCGTGCTCGACGCGCTCTGGCGTTTGCGGCTGAATCGCAAATAAAAGCGCGAAAGGCTGCTAGCGCGTCGTAAGCAGCGTCTTTCTCGCGGGGCCGGGCATCAGCCCACGGGGGTTTCCCCTTCGCCGGGTTTCTTGCCCGGCTTATCGGCGGGCGACTGCTTGCGCCCCGCATCACCGCGATCCGGCATTTTGCTGTGCACGTCGTCATTATGGTGCGCAGGTTTCGGGTGTTTGAAATCGGCCTGCTGCTTATCGTTGCTCGTCTGATTCATGATGGGCTCCATTCGGTCGTGCAACTTTGAATGAGGAAGCAAATCGCGCGCCTGTGCGCGCCGCGGCGGCCCAAAGACAAAACCGCATATAGTGCCGGAAGCGCTCGCCGCGCGACCATTCAATAACCGGACCGACGAGTCCAATGGAGGAGACATGAAGCTTAAAAGGGCGATTGACCGTATTCCAGGTGGCTTGATGCTGGTTCCGATGCTGTTGGGCGCGTGTGTCCATACGTTCGCGCCGGGCGCCGGAAAATACTTCGGCTCGTTCACGAACGGCCTCATCAGCGGTACCGTACCGATCTTGTCCGTCTGGTTTTTCTGCATGGGGGCGACGATCGATTTGCGGGCGACCGGTGTGGTGCTGCGCAAATCGGGCACGCTCGTGCTGACGAAGATCGCCGTTGCGTGGCTCGTGACGTTGATTGCGGCTCAATTCATCCCGGACGACGGCATCAAGACCGGCGTGCTGGCCGGCTTATCGCTCTTGGCCCTCACCGCTTCGATGGATATGACGAACGGGGGCCTCTATGCCGCGGTCATGCAGCAGTACGGCACCAAGGAAGAGGCAGGCGCGTTCGTGCTGATGTCGATAGAATCAGGACCGCTCGTGAGCATGTTCATTCTCGGGGCGACCGGAGTGGCGGTATTCGAGCCGCGACTTTTCGCGGGTGCCGTGCTTCCTTTCCTGATCGGTTTTGCGCTCGGCAATCTCGATAGCGAATTGCGCGAACTTTTCGGCCGTTGCGTGCACCCGTTGATTCCTTTCTTCGGTTTTGCGCTTGGCAATGGAATCGATTTGCACGTCATTGCAAAAAGCGGGCTTCCGGGCTTGCTGCTTGGGCTCGTGGTGATCGTGCTGACGGGTGTGCCGTTGATGCTGTCGGATAGATTCATCGGTGGCGGCAATGGCGCGGCGGGGCTGGCCGCATCGTCCACGGCCGGTGCGGCGGTGGCGAATCCGTCGATCATCGGTGAAATGGTGCCGCGGCTCAAACCCATGGTGCCGGCTGCGACGGCCTTGGTGGCTACGGCGTGCCTCGTCACCGCGATCCTCGTGCCGATTCTCACGGCAATGTGGGTGCGGCGAACGGGGCACGGAAGGTCCGCGCCGGAAGCGTCGGCCAGCGGCGCGACGCAGGCGATCAGCACTGAGGGTCATATCTGATCCGTTCATCGAAATAATCGGTGATAAAGCGAGCGCGAATTGCTCGTCGATTCGCAAGACTGGTCGACTATCCTTGAAGCGCCACTTTTCGAATGCCACCTGGCCGGTGGCGCGAAACTACGGAGGTGTGTCGATCATGAACGCTTTATTCCGTACTGTCGTTATTTCGTCTGCGCTTGCGGTGCCTGCATTCGCGCTTGCGCAGCAAACCAACGGTCCGGTGACGCGGGATCAGGTTCGCAACGACCTACGTCAAATAGAGGCGGCGGGCTATAGTCCGGCCGCGGGCGAAGATGCTCAGTACCCGACCGACATTCAGGCTGCGCAAGCGCGTGTGCAGGGAAGTGCGCAGACCGGGATGGGCGGGGCGACGAACGGAACGTCGCAATCCGGACGCCCCATGGAGCCGATGCAGGAACCCGCACAGCCGTCCACGATGCAGGCACCGCAGTGATGAGAGAGCGGATGCTGAACTGACCTCTTTTGCCTTTGAGGCGCGGGGCGCGCGGTGCGCCCGCGCCGGCTCGCTTCAATACGGTGCCATCCCATCGCGCAGTCCCCGTCCCTTCCGATTTTGCTGTTCCCGCGCACGACCTCCCGGTTCGCCGATTCCAAGTCTGACAAATTGAAAGAATATAGATGCTGCTTGAATTGAGCATTGTTTACGATTGCGTGTCTTGACAAAATCAAATAGTAAATCTAGCTTAATTACCGTCGAATCGGAGATTGAATGCTCCTAAAAATGGTAGTCAGGTAATAATAACTTGTGATTTCCGTAGAAATGCTGATTTAGTCGGTAAGTGCTCGTATTTTTTATTGAAATGACGGGCTTGAAATCGGCTTGTCGTCTGCTGTCCGCCGTCGGCCCGTTCAACCATGAAGGACAGACATGAGACCGGACCTCAGCTGTAGCGCCAGTCGCGCGGGCCGCCAGGGACATTTCATCTGGCTCGGCGCATTGGTGGTTGCAACGACGATTCTTTCAGCCTGCGGTGGCGGAGACGGCGGATCATCCGCGGCATCCAGCGCAATGCATGCGAGCGCGGATGCAAGCCAGCTCGCCAATCAGGCACCGACGGCGAATCAACCCTATACCGATCCAATTGCGTATTCACCCCATGCCAAAGATGGCCTTGATGTATCGCAAGTCGCTGAGAAATCGGCTGTTATGCATTACCAATGGACATCGGGTGGAACAACGCTCAATTACACGACGACCACAGGCCATTTGACCGCGTCGGATGCGAATGGCAAGCCGGAAGCGACGATGTCGTACGTGGCATACACCGTGCCAAGCACGAACGGCACGCCGCGCCCCGTCACATTTTTTTATAACGGCGGCCCGGGCTCTTCGTCGATCTGGCTTCGTCTCGGATCGTTTGCGCCTACACGTGTGGCCACGCCGGACCCGCTGCTCACGAATTGGCCGAATTATCCGCTCGTCAACAACGCGCAAAGCCTGATCGATACGACCGATATGGTCTTCATCGATCCCCCGGGAACGGGTCTGTCCGAAGCGATCCTTCCGAATACGAATCAAACGTTCTGGGGCTGCGACTCGGATGTCGGTGTCATGCGGGATTTCATCAGGCGGTATCTGGCCGTCAACAACCGCGGCGATTCGCCCCTTTATCTCTACGGCGAGTCATACGGCACGCCGCGCACCGATATGCTCGCGCTCGCGCTGGAATCGGCCGGTGTCCATCTGTCGGGCATCGTGCTTCAGTCGTCGATTCTGAATTACTTCGCCGATTCGATCGAAGCGGTTGCCATTACCGGCTCCGAAAGCGCGCTCGCGCTCGATACCGATACGTTGAGCGGCTATCTGCCCGCGTATGCGGAGGTCGCCGCCTACTACGATCAGGTCCAGCCCGCGCCAGTCGACCCAGGGATCTACGCCTGGCAGGTGGCGTTGTTCGTCACGGGCGAATATCGGCACTTCCGGAAGTACGCGCAAACTTGGGTACTCAGTCAGCTCGGTATTCCCGATGCCCTCGGGACGCCCGTGCTGCCGAATCAGAACACGCTGTCGTCGTGGACCTGGAGCTCAGGTATGACGATGCAGGCATTGAACGGCTACTTCAATCTGAACCCGTTCTTTACGGCGTTGTTGCCCGGCACGACAATCGGTCGCTACGACGGACGCGTCTCGCTGCCGAATTCGGATCCGCGGCTGCAAGCCGATTCGGATCCGTCCGACATTCTCATCGCTCAGCCGTTCGCGAACGCGCTGGCGACACAAATGCCGGACTACCTTGGCTATCGGGCACCGAACGCGACGTTCATGCCGCTCAACGACGAGATCATCCAGGTGTGGGATTTCTCGCACGACGGCCAGCCGTTGCCCGATACCGTGCCGGATCTGCTGGCGGCGTTGACGCTCAATCCGCAGCTCAAGGTGCTGGCCCTGAACGGCTACCACGATCTCGCGACGCCGTTCTTCACTACCGAGAAACAACTGGCACGCTTGCAGACGGTACCGGGACTCTTTCCGAATCTGCAGGTCACGTTCTATCCTGGGGGACATATGATTTACCTCGACGATACGGCGCGTCCGCAGATGAAGACACAGCTGGCCGATTTCTACCGAGGGCAGTGGATTCCCGGGGCGCTCGGACTCTGGATGTTGCCGCCGCCGTGGCGCGACGAGGCGCCAGCCGGCACACCGACGCAGACAGCGCAAGCTTCGGCGCTCTAGCCCGCGAGTGCGGTCAATTCGGACACCTATCTATCGTGAGCTCATCATGTCTCCAATCGATATCCGACGTGGCGCTGTTCTGATTGCGCTTTGCCTTGCCGCTGGCACTGCCGCTGCGGCGCCCCAGGCGGTCGCACCGGTTACGCCCGCGAGCCGCGGCGGCGGCGTCGACGGCCCGTACTTTCCGCGCACGCGCGTCGCACCCGTCGCGCCGACGACGGGTGCCATGCTGCAGCAGCAAGCCGAGCAGCGGCTCGAGGCGCGTCTTGGCGCGAATTCGGCGCTGAGCAACGGTGCGGCCATTACCAAAGCTCAGGCCCAGCAAAACGGGCTGGGATACATCGCCCGACACTTCGACGAAATCGACACTGCTCATACCGGGCGCGTGTCGTTGAGCGACGTGCGGCAGTATCTGCAGCAAAAGCAGCAGCATCAGTGACCGATGTGCGGCACGGGCGGTGCCTGAGTTTCAGGCGCCGCCGCGCTGTGATTCGATCAATCCGCGCAGCGAGAGACGTTGCTGTCCGTCGGCATCGAAATTCGCGGGTGCGAGCCAGCGCTCGAAAGCCCCCTTGATGCCGGGCCATTCGCGATCGATGATCGAAAACCAGGCCGTGTCGCGCGAGCGGCCTTTGTAGACGATGGCTTGGCGAAAACAGCCTTCGTATTGAAAGCCGTAGCGCTGCGCGGCAGCGCGCGACGGCGCGTTCAGACTGTCACACTTCCATTCGAAGCGGCGGTAACCGAGTTCGTCGAATACGCGCCGCATCAGCAGATACATTGCTTCGGTGGCCATGGTGGTGCGTTGGAGCCGCGGGGAATACGCCACATGTCCGACCTCGATCACGCCGTTTGCGCAGTCGATGCGCATCAGCGCGAACGTGCCGAGCGCCTCGTTCGACGCGCGATCGATGATGGCGTGATGCAGCGCGTCTTTGCTGGCCGCATTGCGCGCGAGATAGGCCCGCAAACGTGGCTCGTCAGTGAGCGGCTCCGCGTTCGCCATATAGGTCCAATCGCGCGTATCGGCTGCCATGCTGAACGCTTGCCAGAGCGCCGGGCCGTGGCGGTCCACATCGAGCGGCTCGATCCGACACAAGCGGCCCTCGATCGGCGTGCGCGGCGGCCATTCGCGCGGCGTCCAGTCGGGCAGGGGCGCGCCGATCGGTTGGGAAAATTCGTTCACATGCTGTGAAGCTTCGAGTGTCGAGCTCATCGTCTTCGCTCCTGATCTTCGGTCGTTTCCAAGGGTTGCATTCAGTCGCGCGCCGCCTCGTGCCAGTCGCGCACATAGTGGGGAATCTCCCCGAGCGAGGCGGCTGCGATCGGTGCGCGCGGCGCGAGCGCCAACGGCAAAACGCCCGCCCAGACGGGCAACGCGAGGTCTTCTTCATCGTCATTCGGGCCGCCCGCTCGGACCTTGCACGAGGCTTCGTCGAGCGCGATACGCAGCACCGTCGTGGCCGCAAGTTCCTTCGCGTTGCCGGGGCGTGCATGCTGCGAGCGGCCGGGGGCGAGCGTTTCCATGAACGTGTCGAGTACGGCGGCCTTCTGCGATTCGGGCACCACTTCGAAGACGCCGTAAATAATCGCGCACCGGTAGTTCATCGAATGATTGAATGCGGAGCGCGCGAGTACGAGGCCGTCCAGATGCATGACGGTGATGCACACCTGCGCCCCGGATGCCGCAAGCTTCAGCATGCGACTTCCGTTCGAGCCGTGCACATACAAATGGTTGCCCTCTCGCCAACATGCTGTCGGAATGTTGTGCACCCCTTCGGAATCGGCGAATGCGATATGGCAAACATAGGCTTCGTCGACGATCGCTTCGAGCGTGGCGCGATCGTATCGCCCCCGTTGCGGGACCCGCCTCACGCGGGTACGGGCCGAGGTGGGCGAATTCGTTTCTTCGGCGGACATCGTTGCCTCGTTGTCGTTTCAAAACACCAAGCGTAAAAAAAACGTGGCACCATAGGTAGACCCACGAAGTAATGAGATTTTGGAGCCACGATTCGATGCCGCCGACGGAGCCACGATGGACTACGTGCTGATGTTCGCCGAATACGCGCGCGAAGTCCAAGGGAGCGCGGATGCCCGCTCGTCGCGCCAGCAACGGCTTTACGCTTGCTTGCGGGCTGCGATTCTGCGCGGGACGATCGCGCCTGGAACGCAACTGCCCGCGTCGCGCGTGCTCGCACAGGAGCTCGGTGTAGCGCGAAATTCCGTCCTTTACGCCTACGAGCAACTGGCGGCCGAGGGCTTCGTTTCGGGAAGCCGGCAGGGAACGGTGGTGGCGGATGTCGGGCTGGCGCTCCACGCCCAGGCAAAAGCGCAAGCACAGGCGCAGGCGCTCGCGCACGACGCGTATCGACCGCGCTTGTCGCGCCGGGCTTCGAACATCGGCCGGCCGGCGGACGATCATTCGGATAGCGATGACGAACCGCGCGCGTTCGTACCCGGGCTTCCGGCGCTCGATGTATTCCCGATGCGGCAATGGCGGCGTTGCCTCGAGCGCGCCTGGCGCAGCGTCGATTCGACTCGGCTCGATTTCATGTCGCTCGGCGGCCATCTTGCGCTGCGCGAAGCCATTGCGAACTATGTGCGCGTCTCGCGCGGCGTGCGCTGCGACGCATCGCATGTCGTTGTCACGGACGGAACGCAAAGCAGCCTCGATCTTTGCGCGCGCACGCTCGCCGACGCGGGCGATACTGCGTGGATGGAAGATCCTGGCTATGGCGGCGCCCAGGCCGCATTCCAGTGCGCGGACCTGCGGGTCGTGCCTGTGCCGGTCGATGCCGACGGGCTGGCGCCGCAGCCGACGCTCTGGCATGAAGCGCCGCCGAAGCTGATTTACATCACGCCGTCGCATCAATACCCGCTCGGTTCAGTCATGAGCCTCGAGCGGCGGCTGATGTTGTTGCAGGCGGCCAGCGCGTGCGGCGCGTGGATCATCGAGGACGACTACGACAGCGAATTTCGTCATCACGGTACCCCGCTTGCATCGCTGCAGGGTTTGGCGCCCGACGCACCGGTCGTTTATCTCGGCACGTTCAGCAAAGTCATGTTTCCGGCGCTCAGAATTGCGTTCATCGTTGCGCCGCCCGCGCTTGCGCATCAGTTGGTGAAGGTGGCGAGCCGCCTGATGCCGATGGGGCGTCTTGCAGAACAGATTGCGCTCGCCGAGTTCATCGACTCGGGCAACTTCACGCAGCATCTGCGACGAATGCGCAAGCTCTACGGCGAGCGCAGGGAGGCTTTGCTGAGCGCATTGCAGAGTCATATGAGCGGCTTGCTGACGGTTTCGGCGGGGGCGGGCGGCATGCATTTATCGGCGCGGCTCGACGTACCCGTCGACGATGTGGCCGTCAGCGAAGCGGCACGCGCACATGGGCTCACGTTGCGGCCGCTTTCGCCGTTTTGCATTGGCGCGCCGGCGCGCGGTGCTTATAACGGATTCGTGCTGGGATATGGCGCGGTGGGCGCTCAGCATATGGAAGCCGCGGTGCTGCGCATGCGAGGCGTCATCGAAGCGATGGCGGGGGAAAACTAGACCAGCGCGGGGTCGACCCTCGGAATCTGGGGAGCGACGCTTGACAGCAAAGTTGCCTGTTTGCAGACGAAGTCGGAGATACGGTGCACCAAGTCGCGCTCCTCGCCAACATAAATATCCGCCTTAGCCAGCTCCGGCGCGAATCGTCGCGCCGCTTCCGCCATGCGCGTCATTTCCCGAGAGACGAGTTGCGCCCGCATCCCGATGCGCTTGGCGAAGTCCGCCAACTCCAGCGCCGTGACCTGGTCGAGGAGGAACGCATCGCCGTAAGCCATTGCCAGTTCCTGCTCGACAATGTCTGCGCCTCCGTAAGCATTGATCGATATCAGGTCGTACATCGGCGCAGGAGAAAGGCGGGTTCTATGCACGAACCATGAAATGTTCTTGCCATGCGCGTCGCTGTTCCCAATGAGCAACTGCAGCAACGCCCAGCGAAGCAAGAAGGTCTTCGCGCGCGCGGGTTCTTCGAAATGCTTCTCGAGCGAGAAGAGTTTTTCGAAGCTCACGCCTTCTCGGATGTTTTTGACATGTTCACTGTGGCCGAAGTTACGCTCGTATTTGAAGTGCGATGGGAGGTCGAGCGCCTGACAGCCGTCGATGATATGGAGCCTGTCGACCGCGACGATACGTTCAGAATGATCTGAAGCGCGGCGAACGACGCGGTCGAATCGCTCGATGAGGAGTATCGGCTCGGGAATGCGTCGAATCTGCACGGTAGCCACAGGCAAGCCCATGGCTTGGGCCAGGCTCATGCAGAAGTGTTCATTGGCGACCATGAACGGCGTGTTGGGACTACGCGATTCGGGCTTCAGTATGTGCGTGGAGCTGAGCGTGCCGTCAACCAGAGAAATGCGCTGGCCTTCCACCATCACCTGCAGCTTGTCCTGATATCCGGCGACGGAAAGTCGCACCTTTCGGTCCCATACGGGAAAAGGAATGGCATCGCGTTCGCGGATACGCAGGCTTAGTTCGTCGTAGCCAATTTCACGCCTCAGAGGCTGTGCGGGTACATGAACGGCGCTCGCTTCGAGTGGCAGGAAGCTGAACGCGCCGACAGGTTCCGCACCGAGCGCGCCGATGAGTCCGTAGACGTTGCTCTTGGAAATTTGATAGACGATCGATGCGATTTCGAGCGCGCGCCCTTCGGGCAGCAGATTTTCGAGGAAACGATGGATCGCACCGGCGGCTGGCGCCTCGCCCGAATGCAAGATGTGCGGGGAGAGGGAGAAGGCGTTCCTCTGCTTTTGCCAGTCCGGTTCGTACTGGAAGCTATAGTGCCCCTGCAGGGATTCGAAACCGAGCTTTCCGACGTCCTGGCCATTCGTCGCCACCCGCAAAAAGTGCTCCATCAGAACGACTCTCCCTGCTCGGGGCGTAGTACGTCGAGCGCGTCTTCGGCCTCGCTGGGCGTCACAACGAGGAGCCTGAGGCCTAGCCCGTTGAGCACTTTGAATAGCTTGTCGAGTCCGACTGATTGCCCGTTCTCGACTTTTGACAGGACGCTGTGGGTTACCCCGATGAGGTCTGAGGCGTCGTCAATGCGCAGCTCCGAGTGCGCGCGCTGGTTGCGGACGATCCGCCCCAGCGCGGTCATGTCATCCGCCAATGGGCTGAGTGAGGCTTGCGGCCGTGGCAAGGTTCTGGCCATTTCTGTAACCCGCAATTGCTGGCTGTTGGGCTCAGGGCCAGCATTGTTCAGAGATAGCCGCAATTATAGCCGTTTCGCCAGCGTTGCGCCTATAGTTCACGTATTTCGTCAATTATTATTGGGTTCGTCCTGGTTTTGTTTTAGTTCACACATTTCAGCAATTATTGACATCCTGCGAGAGAGGCTCCAATAGTTCACGTATTTCGTCAACTATGGCTTCCGGCCTTACCGGGAGCGGCGCGAAGCGAGCGATGCCCCCGCCGAGCGCCATTGCCCTGGCCGCACGGCACCCATGACACGCGCAATCCATGCCGAACAGCGTGCGAGGCCTGTCGAGGCAGGCTCGATCGCGCCGCCGGCGGCGCTCGTTCCCTCAGCGCAAATTTCGACGATTGCATCGCAAGGCAAACGGTACTGCTCTCCTTCGCCGAGACGCAGATTGTTGGTCGGCGCCGCGTCCAGCAGCCAGTTCAGCGATGCGTCGCGATAGCGCAGCTTCAGCGCGCCCTCCATCGCGACGATCGAGCTTCCGCCGCGCAATTTCACGGTATGGATCTGACCGGGCACGTACCGCATTTCGTAAGCTCGCATCGGTGTCACTCCTTAACGTGTGAAGCTTTCTGAGCAGCTTCGAGACACCTCGAGCTTACGATCGGAGCAGCGGGGCGCGACAGGCCCAACACACTGGAATCTGCAGCGCTACAGCGCTACGAAGACGCCTGCTGTATCGGTCTACAATTCGTCGATCTGTATCTGGCCCGCGCGCATTCCATCGGCGACGATGCACCCATGTCCTTGTCCGACGACCCACCATTCGATCTGCCGATGCCAGGCGAGCCGCTATACGAGCGCCTGGCCGAGCACTATCGCCGCATCATCGGCGCGGGCACGCTCGCGCCGGGCGATCGCATGCCATCGGTTCGCGCGTTCATGAGCCGGCATGGCGTGAGCTTGTCCACCGCCGTCCAAACGTTTCGGCGTCTCGAAGAAGCCGGCTTATTGAGCGCGCGTCCGCGCGCGGGCTACTTCGTGCGCCGGCCCGTCGCGCGTCTTGCCACGGTGCGCGAGCCCGATGTCCCCTCCTTGCCCGACGAAGCAAGGTATGTCGGCCTGCACGAACGCGTCTCGCGCGTGATCGAGCGCGCCAGTGCATTGCCCAACGCGCTGAATCTTGGCGGTGCGACGGCGGTGGCCGCGCTCTATCCCACGGCGCGATTGCAGGCGCTGACGACGCGCCTTTTGCGTCGCCGCCCGACGTTGCTGACCGAGGCCGGCGCCGACAACGGCGCGCCCGAGTTCCGACAGGCCGTCGCGCGGCGTGCGCTGTCGGCAGGCGTTGTCGTTTCGCCCGACGAAGTCATCGTGACGACGGGCGGCGTCGAGGCGGTCAACCTGGCTTTACGCGCGGTTGCGCAGCCCGGCGATACGATCGCCATCGAATCGCCCGCGTTCTTCGGGCTCCTACAGATTTTGGAAAGCCTCGGCTTGAGGGCGTTGGAGATTCCTACGAGCCCGACGACGGGGCTGTCGCTCGCGGCGCTCGATATGGCGCTGTCCGCGTATGGCAATGTGAAGGCGCTCGTGATCGTGCCGAATCTGCAAAACCCGCTCGGTTCGATCATGGACGACGAACGCAAGGCGGCTTTGTTGCGCATTTGCGTGCGACACGGTGTTGCCGTCATCGAGGATGAACCGTATCGCGAGCTCATCGAGGGCGAGACGCCTGCCAAACCGGTCAAGGCGTGGGACCGCGACGGAAGCGTGATTTATTGCCCTTCGCTCAACAAGGTGCTGGCGCCAGGACTGAGACTCGGCTGGATGGCGCCGGGCAAATGGGCGAGCCGCATCAAGATGCTGAAGTTCACGCAAAGCCGTCACAACGAAATCCTGCCGCAGCTAGTCGCGGCCGAGTTCATCGCGTCGGGCGCCTTCGATCGTCATCTATTCCAATTCCGCGAGCGCTTGCGCGCGCAGCGCGACGCCACGGCCGATGCCATTGCGCGTTACTTTCCCGAAGGCACGCGCCTGAGTCCGGCTCAGGGTGGTTTGTTGCTCTGGCTGGCGCTGCCCGAAGGCGTGGGCTCGGAGCGCCTCTTCGACGCCGCTTTGGCCGCGGGCATTCGGATCGCCCCGGGCGCAATCTTTTCGAACGCTGGGCAATTCGATTCGTTCGTACGGCTCAGTTGTCCGCGGCCGTTCGATCGCGAGCTCGACGATGCGTTGCGGCGGCTCGGACAGCTTGCCCGGGAGATCCGCCCGCCTTCGCCTCGATGAGGCAGGGCCGATTCGCGATGCACCCCAGGCCGGCTCAGCTCAACGGTGCGGCGTTTGCAGATCGGCCGCAATGAACTCGACGAAAGCCCGGATACGCGTCGACATCTGATGCCGCGGCGAATACACCGCGTAAATGTCGGCGTTCGGCGTTTCGTATTCGGGCAGGACAGCGACGAGCCGCCCGTCCTCGAGGTAGTCGGCGATGTCCCATTCGGCGCGCATCAATATGCCGTGCCCTTCCAATGCCCATTTCACGGCGATTTCGCCGTCGTTCGTCGTCAGGTTGCCGTGAATCCGGACAGTGTCGGTCTTGCGCGACGCGCCGCGGCCTGATGTCAGACGCCACACGCCATACGCTTCATCGCCTTGCCGAATGCCGATGCAGTTGTGCCGGGCGAGCTCGCGCGCATTGGCCGGCGTGCCGTGGCTTGCGATATAGGCCGGCGCCGCAACGAGCAGCCGGCGGTTGGCAGCGAGCCGTCGCGCTACCACGCGCGTGTCGGGCGGCTCGCCGAAACGGATACAGACATCGAACGCATCATCGGTCAACGGCGGCGGCGTGACCGAGAGCTGCAGCTGAACCGCGACCTGCGGATAGCGGGCGACGAAGCGTGAAATGGCGGGGCCGACATGGCTGCGGCCAAAGCCGAGCGTGGCGTTCACGCGCAAGAGCCCCTTGGGACTTTGCTTCGCACTGCCGAGCAATTGTGTGAGTTCGTCGATTTCATCGAGTATGCGCCGCGCGCGCTCGAGGTACAGCTCGCCTTCGGGCGTGAGCATCATCCGGCGTGTCGTCCGGTTGACGAGCGCTACCCCCGCGCGCTGCTCCATCTGCGTGAGCCGTTTGCTGACCGCGGCCGGCGTCAGCCCAAGCTCGCGGGCGGCGGCACTGAGGCTGCCGGCCGACGAAAGCGTCGAGAAAAAGGCCAGATCGGCGGGTTGCACGGCGTTTGTCACGACGACGCTCGATTGTGAATTGAAGTTAAAGGTGCTTTGAGTTTAGCACCGGTTATGGCGTTTTCAGTTATGTACATTGAGCCTATGCCAACCACGGCAAAGGACAGGAGACATGAAGACCTATCGCATCGCGACGATCCCCGGCGACGGCATCGGCAAGGAGGTGATTCCGGCGGGCAAGCAAGTGCTCGAAGCGCTGGCCAAGACCACGACCGATTGCGCGTTCGAATTCGAGGATTTCGATTGGGGTGCCGATTATTACCGCAAGCATGGCGTGATGATGCCGGCGGACGGGCTCGACGCTATTCGCGGCAAGGACGCTATTTTGTTCGGCTCGGCGGGCGACCCCGAGGTCCCCGATCACATTACGCTCTGGGGCCTGCGTTTGAAGATTTGCCAAGGGTTCGACCAATACGCGAACGTCCGGCCCACCCGCATTCTTCCCGGCATCGATGCACCGCTCAAGCGCTGTGCGCCCGACGATCTCGACTGGGTCATCGTGCGGGAGAACTCGGAGGGTGAATATGCCGGCGTGGGCGGGCGTGTGCATCAGGGGCATCCGATCGAAGCGGCAACGGACGTATCGCTCCTCACGCGCGCGGGCGTCGAGCGCATCATGCGCTTCGCGTTCCGCCTGGCGCAGTCGCGACCGCGCAAACAGCTGACGGTGATCACCAAGAGCAACGCGCAGCGGCACGCGATGGTGATGTGGGACGAGATCGCGCTGCAGATATCGAAAGAATTTCCCGATGTGACCTGGGACAAGGAGCTTGTCGACGCATCGACAGCGCGGATGATCAACCGGCCCGCATCGCTCGATACGATCGTCGCGACCAATCTGCACGCCGACATCCTCAGCGATTTGGCCGCCGCGTTGGCGGGCAGCCTCGGCATTGCGCCGACAGGCAACATCGATCCCGAGCGGCGCTATCCCTCGATGTTCGAACCCATTCACGGGTCGGCGTTCGACATCATGGGCAAGGGCCTTGCCAATCCCATCGGCACGTTCTGGTCGATCGTGATGATGCTCGAGCATCTCGGTGAAACGGCTGCCGCGCGCCGCGTCATGCGGGCGGTCGAGACCGTGACCGCGGACCCGTCGCTGCATACGCGCGATCTGGGTGGCCAGGCCACCACGCGGCAGGTCACCTCGGCGATCTGCGCGTTGCTCGAGGCGGCCGAAGTGACGGCGTAAAACGGGACGTCACACGCCACACGCCACTCACCGCGGCCGTTCGTCAGGACACCTGATTTTCCGCGGCCTGAATCATTTTCCAGCCATTGCCGGCCGGATCGCGGAACCCGGCATCGACGCTGCCGAAGCGGTCGATCGGCTCCTGCGTGAACTCCACGCCGAGCGCATTGAGCCGGGCGTAGGCAGCCCGACAATCCGCCACGGAAAGAACCAGGGGCGGCATGGCGCCCTTGGCGACCATCGCGCGCAACGTCTGCGCGGTCGCTTCGTCATGAATGGGCGGCCCCGGTGTGAAAAGCCCGAGCTGAAACCCGGGCTGGTCCGGATGCTGGACCGTGAGCCAACGATAGGCGCCGTTGCGCACGTCCGTGTGAATGCGAAATCCGAGTTTGTCGACGTAAAACGCGAGCGCTTGGTCCTGGTCGTCGACGTACAAGCCGACGACGTTGATGCCTTGAATCATGCGACCTCCTTGGCCTCTTGGGTAGATGCCGAAACTGTAGCTTCGGCCGCCCGGCGGCGCTTCTCCAAAACTGCGATGGTGAGATCGGGGCGCTGCGCCGCCTTCAGCACACAGGCGGGCACACGATCGAGGCGAGGCCTGTCGGTCCGTGCGGCCGAGCGCATGGCGCCGGGGCTTTGCCCCGTGATGTCGCGAAAGGTGCGGCCGAAGGTGCCCAGGCTTTCCCAACCGGTGGCGAAGGCAATGTCGGTGATGTCTAGATCGGTGTCGCGCAGCAGCGTCGCGGCTTGCTCGATGCGTCGCGTCAAGAGGTAACGGTGCGGGGGCAGGCCGAAAGCGCGCTTGAAAGACCGCGCGAAATGGGCGGCGGAAACACCGCTGACCTCGGCCAGACGCGTGACGGGCCACGCTTCGTGCGAAGCGGCGTCCATTCGGTCTTTGGCGCGCAGCAAGCGCCGCAGCAGCACGGGGTCTTCCAATGCGTCGACGCCGCGGGGCGTCTCGGAGGGCGCCGTCTGGCCGGCGCGAGCCTTTTCGCGGAGAGGCATCGGAGGCATGGGCTCTGTCAGCACAAGTGAACTAGGAGCATTTTAGGCTGGGGCGTGCGAAGGAATGCGAGGAATGCGAAGCGCGATCGGGTGTTGCGTCTACGCCTCAAATCGCAGGTTGTATCGAATAAGGGAAAACCCGTAGGTATTTCCGATATAATGGCGAACGATCTCCTGTCCGATTTCCCCCGGTTCCGTTTCGGTTTGCCAGATGAAAGCCTTCGAAAAATTCGCCTTTTCCGTCGTCACGTTGTTCGGGTTGATGTGCTTTGCCGTGGTGGTGTACGGTCGAAGCCCCGAGGCACGCGACGCCGTGCATCAGATCGTCAAGGCTGGCACCGCGTGGCCGCTTGGCGGCTGCTCGATGGCACCCGATGATCCCTGCACGATCTATTGGCTGAATTGAAAAAGGGAGTGCCGGGCATTCGGCACTCCCTCTTATGTCTGCGGGTAGCTCACAAAGGCGAGCGGGCGCTCTGGGGTAGAGGCGCCCGTTTCGCTTCCTTATTCGCTGTCGTCCTTCAACTGCGGCAATGCCGATGATTCGCCCGGCGTGAGCAGACCGACTTGCGAGTAGATCCGCAGCTTCTCGCGGGTATCGGTGATATCGAGGTTGCGCATCGTCAGTTGGCCGATCCGGTCGCGCGGCGAGAATGTCGATTGCACCTTTTCCATTGAAAGCCGCTCCGGCTGATAAGTCAGGTTCGGCGACTTGGTGCTCAGAATCGAATAATCGTTGCCGCGGCGCAGCTCGATCGTGACTTCGCCTGTTACGGCACGGGCCACCCAGTGCTGGGCCGTTTCGCGCAGCATGATGGCCTGCGGGTCGAACCATCGGCCCTGGTAGAGCAGGCGGCCCAGGCGGCGGCCGTTTTCGCGGTATTGCTCGATCGTATCCTCGTTGTGAATGCCCGTGACGAGGCGCTCGTAGGCGATATAGAGCAACGCGAGCCCTGGGGCTTCATAGATGCCGCGGCTCTTGGCTTCGATGATCCGGTTTTCGATCTGGTCGCTCATCCCCAGGCCATGGCGCCCGCCGATCCGATTCGCTTCGAGCATCAGCTCGACTGCATCCGCGAACTCGACGCCGTTCAGCGCGACCGGACGGCCTTGTTCGAATCGAACGGTGACTTCTTCCTTGGCGATTTGCACGTCATCGCGCCAGAATGCGACGCCCATGATCGGATTGACGATCTTGATGCCGCTCTCGAGGCTCTCGAGATCCTTGGCCTCGTGGGTTGCGCCGAGCAGATTCGAATCGGTCGAATAAGCTTTTTCCGCCGACATCTTGTATTCGAAGCCCGCCTGCCGCATGAATTCGGACATTTCGGCGCGGCCACCGAGTTCGTCGATGAACTGCTGATCGAGCCAGGGCTTGTAGATCTTGAGATCCGGATTCACGAGCAGGCCGTAGCGGTAAAAACGCTCGATGTCGTTGCCCTTGTAGGTGCTGCCGTCGCCCCAAATGTTGACGCCGTCTTCCTTCATGGCGGCGACCAGCATCGTGCCCGTTACTGCGCGGCCGATAGGCGTGGTGTTGAAGTAGGTGACACCTGCCGTGGAGATGTGGAATGCGCCGCATTGGAGCGCGGCCAAGCCTTCGGCGACCAGTTGCGCGCGGCAATCGACGAGGCGGGCGCCTTCGGCGCCGTACTGCGTCGCGCGCCGCGGAATCGAGTCGTAATCGTCCTCGTCGGGCTGGCCGAGGTTTGCGGTGTAGGCATAGGGGACGGCCCCCTTGATGCGCATCCAATGCAGCGCGGCGCTCGTGTCAAGGCCGCCGGAGAAGGCGATGCCGACTTTTTGGCCGGTCGGGAGACTCTCGAGAATTGTGCTCATGAGGAAAACCGTTGATTCGGGGTAGGAGAGGTATCGCGAGATTGTAACGCCAGGCAGTCCGCCATTATGACGCAACTCGGAGCGCGGCCGGTCGTATCGACCTGAACCGCTGGTTTTCGACTGCGTCGACGAGTTTGTCGTGTCCTACGAGGATGCGGTGTCCGAAGATGCTCTACACTCTCCCCGCTTCAGTCGAAAAACGCGCCCAACACCTCGAAGGCCGCGCCGCCTCGGGCGGTTGCGGCGACACTCATGACAGTTCAAACGCCGCAGCCCGTGGAATCCATCGAATCTTCCCAAAGCGCAATACATCAAGGCGCCTTTCGGCGTTTCTGGGGCACGCGCGGGTTGTCGTCGCTTTCGTTTCAAATGCTGGCCGTCGCCATCGGCTGGCATATGTATGCATTGACGCATAGCGCATTCGCACTCGGTCTCGTCGGGCTAGCGCAGTTTTTGCCCATGTTTGCGCTGACGCTCGTGGTCGGGCATGTTGCCGATCGGTACGATCGGCGACGCATCATCGCGGTTTGCCAGACGATCGAAGCGCTGGCTGCCGGTATTTTTCTGCTGGGCACTCTGGGCGGTTGGCTTACGGCTCCCGCGATTTATGCGTTGGCCGCCGGCGTCGGGGCGGCGCGCGCTTTCGAAGCGCCCTCCGTCGCTTCGCTTTTGCCGGCCGTCGTCGCGCGCAGTGAGTTACCGCGTGCCACGGCGCTTTCGAGTTCCGCGAACCAGGTCGCACAGATTCTGGGCCCCGCTTGCGGCGGTGTACTTTACGGAGTAGGCCCGAGCGCGGTGTACCTCGTTTGCTTCATCGCGTTTCTCGCCGCGGCGAGCCTCGTCGTCTCGATTCCATTGCGTGCGAAGCCCGTGTCGCGTGCGCCGGTGACGTTCGAATCGGTCTTCTCGGGTATTGCGTTCATTCGCCGCGATCCGGTTATTCTCGGAGCGCTCTCGCTCGATCTTTTTGCCGTATTGTTCGGCGGCGCCACTGCGCTGCTGCCGATCTACGCACGCGATATTCTGCTGACCGGCCCCTGGGGACTGGGTGCGTTGCGCTCGGCGCCGGCGGTCGGAGCGCTCGTCGGCACGCTTTGGTTTGCGCGGTTTCCGCTGCGTACGCGTCCCGGGGTGGCGATGCTCGGCGGCGTGATCGTCTTTGGCGCCGCAACGATCGTGTTCGGCTTGTCGACGCACTTTTTCCTTTCGCTGATCGCGCTTGCCACGTTGGGCGCCTCGGATGTGATCAGCGTCGTCGTGCGTTCGTCGCTGGTGCAATTGCGTACGCCCGACGAGATGCTCGGACGCGTGAGCGCCGTCAACTCGCTTTTCATCGGCACGTCGAATCAATTGGGCGAGTTCGAATCGGGTATTACGGCGGGATGGTGGGGGGCACGCGCGGCGGTGTTGGTAGGCGGTATCGGAACGATCGGCATTACGCTGCTATGGATGAAGCTTTTTCCGCCGCTCTTGCGCGTGCGATCGTTCGAGCGGGAGTAGGGTTTCCGCTGCCGCGCCCCCGTCTCGTTTCCTAGACACTCCCCTCGCGCTCGACCACGAGAATGCGCGCCACGCCTCTCGGGTGCGCCACATGTTCGCAGCCGATATCGGCGAAGAAGACGTCTCCCTGTTCGAGCGTCGCAACATGTTCGATGCCGGCGCTTCGGTAATGCATGTCCACGACGCCGTCGAGCACGGCAAAGACTTCTTCGCCATCGTTGACGTGCCATCGATACGGCTGATCCGTCCAGTGCAAGCGCACCGTCGTGCCGCCCATGTTGGCTATATCGATGGCGTCCCAAGCGCGCTTGCCTACGAACGCCTTGCTTCGAATGACTTCCAATCTATGCTCCGTCGATTGATCGATCGAGAGGCGCCGCGCGGCGCCGCGTTCAGGCGCGTGACGCTTCCACGATCTTGTTGACGACAGCGGTTCGCCTCGCGAGCCCATCGGCCGAGCGCGCTTTGCCTATCGCCAGGATATGGGCGGGCGCCGTATCGGGGCTGCCCGAATCGAACGGCGGTGCCGGCGCGTACTCGAGTTCGAGCTGGATCGCCTGAGCTTCGTCGTCGCCGGCCAACTCGGCCGCGATAGTCAATGCGAAGTCGATGCCGGCCGTGACGCCGCCGCCCGTCAGTAGATTGCCGTCTCGTACGACGCGGCCGTGCGTCGCGATCGCGCCCAGCGGTTCGAGCAACGAATGAAACGCCCAGTGCGTCGTCGCCCGGCGTCCGCGCAATAGCCCCGCCGCGCCGAGCAGCAGCGAGCCTGTGCAGACCGAGGTGACATACTGCGCACCGGCCGCCTGCTTGCGAACGAACGCGAGCGTCTCCTCGTCCTGCATCAGGTTCGTCACCCCGCTGCCGCCCGGTATACAGATGACGTCGAGTTGGGGGCATTCGTCGAACGTCATGCTCGGCGTCATGACGAGTCCGCTGCTCGACGTAACGGGTGTGCGTGTTTTCCAAATTACATGCACGTTCGTGTCGGGCAGCGATGTGAGCACGTCGTGGGGCCCGGTCAGATCGAGTTGTTGAACTTCGGGAAAGACGAGAAAGCCGACTTGCAGTGTCATGGGTACCTCGGCAATGGAATGATCGGTGTGGGTCGCTGCGAGGGCCGGGTGGCCC